>ERZ506896.131-NODE-131-length-68462-cov-10.394755_pt1 | contig 68462 bp, 66 predicted proteins | sample MGYA00513176_ERZ506896 | MGnify/ENA metagenome assembly ERZ506896
TTCTGGGCATTTTGCTCAATTACTACTCATTTGTAGGAACTACTCATTACAGACGTTATGTGGTGCACCACATAACGTTTGCAACGATGAGGGCAAGTACAACGGCATGCGGCCCTGTCGCGCCATCTACGGAGAAAACAGGAAAATGATGGATATTATCTTCGGCCCCTTTTTCATCTGCGATTGCAGCACGCCGTACTTTGGCTCACTCAACAAGGAGCAGCTGGAACGCTACACGAAGCAGTTCCAAAATCCGGAGCGCTTCTTTCGGGTCGGCGGGGAAATCAAGGCCGTCCCCTATAAGCCCGAAAAGGACCACGAGCGCTGATGGAGGTAATACTATGAAAATGATCGACGATGTAACCATAATCGGAATCGACAGCGGCTACGGCAATATCAAAACCGCAAACTGCTGCTTCCCGGCAAGCGTTTCCGTCTATGACAAGGAGCCAGTGTTCAAGGAGAATCTGCTTGTCTTTGAAAGAAAGTTTTACCTGATCGGTGAAGGGCACAAGGAGTTCCTTGCGGATAAGACGAAAGATTTGGACTACTATGTGCTGGCGCTTGCGGCCATCGCGCGGGAATTGAATATCCGAAAAATGACCTGCGGCAAAATCAGAATTGCGGCAGGTCTTCCTCTTACTTGGGTCAGTGGTCAGCGGGACGAGTTCAGGGACTATCTGATGCAGAACAAAGCCGTGGACTTCTCGTTCCGAAATGTTTCCTACCATGTGGAGATCGTGGGCGTGGATGTGTTCCCACAGGGCTTTGCGGCGGTGGCAGACCGGCTTTCTGACTTTCGGGGCGTAAACATGATTTGCGATATTGGAAACGGCACCATGAATATCATGTTCATCAATGACAAGAAGCCGGTTTCCGGGAATATGTTTACGGAGAAATACGGTACGCACCAGTGCCTGCTGGCCGTGCGGGAGAATGTCATGCGTGCGCATCATACCACTGTGGATGAGGCGATTATCAACCGGGTGTTCCGGTTCGGTACGGCAGACATCAAGGAGGATTACCTGAAAACCATTACCGACACGGCCACCGATTATGTGGAGGGCATTTTTCAGAGACTTCGTGAGCACGAGTACAACCCGGAGCTGATGAGGCTGTATGTTCTCGGCGGCGGTAGCTGCCTGATCCGCAACTTCAGCGTGTACGATGCGTCCCGTGTGACCATCAACGATGATATCTGCGCTACAGCGAAGGGGTATGAATATCTCGCAGAGCTGAATGCCCGCAAAGGCAATTCGCGATGAGTTACAAGAGAATCAGTGTGCGTTTCAACATGGATGTAGATGCCGAGCGAAAAGCTTGGGAGATCATCCATGAAAAAGGAAGTGGGTTTGTCGGCAAAGAGGTTATCAGCGCAATCAATACTTCGAGAGAGCTTTCCGGTTTGGAAAAGATGATCAGAAAAGTCGTTTCGGAAGAATTGAAGAAAGCTCTGTTTATCCCCTTTGAGCCGGCTGCCCGTAATCCCGAAACAGAAGAATCTGAAACCGAGATACTGAATTTTCTTGAGACCTTTTGATGGCTCCAATTTGGAGCCATTTTTTCTTGTCCAAACAATCGGTGGCTCCAAAATGGAGCCACTTTGGAATGGAGGTGAAAACGATATGGAAAACGAAAAGCGCGCATTATCCTGGCGGGAGTTCGTGGAGTCCGGCTTTGACGGTCGTGAATATCAGTTCCCCGATTTTGATGGGACTTTTGCAGCAACGATCACCTGTAAACGCTGGGATAGGAACAAAAACCTGTTGGCATATCTTGATTTCGATGACGGAAGAAAGATCATGACATCAGCATGGAGCGAAAAAAACTATTTGGGTTTGGTTGATATTCCTCTTAATACCCGTGTAAGTGTTTCGTTCCAATTCTCTGCAAAGGGCGTTTCGTACCTCAGAAATGTCGAAGTAATTTGAATCGTGGGGTTGGTGGCATTGTCTTAACAAGCAACGAATCTGTCCGTACAGATTCCACTTGTCTGGGGCAATGCCCCTGAAACCCCAACAGAAAGGATGAGTGTTTTTGAGAAAAAGAAATTGCAGAGTGGAGGTTTGCTTCACCAAGGACGAGCTGACCGTGCTTTCCAAAAAAGCAAAGAAAGCAGGGCTGTCCATCGGCGGCTTTGTTCGCCGCAGCGTGGCCGATAAGGAAATTAAGGAAGCGCCGCCTGCGGATATTCCCCTGCTGCTTCGGGCCATGCGGCTGGCGGGGTACAATCTGGATCAGACCTTGAAGAGATTCAACACCACCAATGTGCCGGATATGCCCCAGTTCAGAAAGGACTTGGAGGGAATCAGAGTCGCCACGAAAATGGTGTCTGATGCGTACACCTCCAATTATCAGTAATGGCGGTTACATCGATCTGGCCCATAAAAGGACGGGTGGACAAGGTCATCAATTACGCCCGCAATCCGGAGAAAACGCATGACAAGGAAAAGCTCTCGGAGCTTCATGAAATCGAAGGCGTGGTGGAATATGCCGCCGACGAAATGAAAACCGAGAAAAGAGCCTATGTCACCTGCCTCCATCTCCACAGTGAGGAAACGGCGGCGCAGGAGTTCATGGAGACAAAGCGGCTGATGCATAATGAGGGCGGCAGGTCCTGCTATCACGGCTATCAGTCCTTTAAGGCAGATGAAGTGGATGCAGATACGGCACACAGCATTGGCGTCGCCCTTGCCAGAGAGTTATGGGGCGACCGTTTTCAGGTCGTGATCGCTACCCACTGCAACACCGGGCATTATCACAATCACTTTGTCATAAACTCCGTTTCCGATGTGGACGGTAAGAAGTTCTATAACTCACCGGCGGATTACAGACGGATGCGGGAGGTCTCCGACCGGCTGTGCCGGGAAGCCAAGATTTCCGTGATAGAGTACCCTGCCGACCGCAGAGCCAATTACGGAGAATGGCTGGCCGAAAAGAACGGCAAGCCGACCATGCGCAACAGAATACGCGAGGATATTGACAGGGCGATCCTCGCCTCGACTACGGAGCGTGAATTCCAGCGTGTCATGAAGGAAATGGGCTACGAAGTGATTACCCGGACGCCGAAGGGCTCGCCAAGGGTCCACCCCATTGTAAGGATCGTGGACGGCGGGAAGAACTTCCGCTTGGACAAGCTGGGTGAATACTACGAGCTGGATTCCATCAAGCAGCGGATTCAGAACAACTACCGCCGCAAGACGCCTTTCCCCGAGATTATAGAGGACACGAAAGCACCCTATTATCAATACAAGGAGAAAGCAAAGAAGGCCACCGGCCTTTACGCCCTGTACCTATATTACTGTTATGAGCTTCACATCATCGTGCATCAGCCGGCATCTGTAAAAAAGGTGTCGGCTTTTTTGCGTGAGGATGTGACAAAGCTCGACAGATACATTGCTCAGGCGGATTTCCTTGCCAAAACAGGAATTGAAACTGTGGAGACCCTTGCCGGCTATAAGGCCGAAAAGGAAAAGCAGGTTGAAGCTTTGACGCAGCAGCGCACGGGACTGAAAAATGAACTGAAGCGGTACCTAAGAAAAGAAGATTTCCAAAGTGCCGAAGCAACAAGAGCCCGGATCGCAGAGCTGACCGCAGAGCTGAAAGCCTGCCGAAAGGAAATCGCGCTGTGCAGCGACATCGCTGACAGGTCGGAACAGGTTCGTAAGAATCTTGAGCAAATCGAGCAGCAGAAAATCGAACGAAAGGAGAAAACGGAAAATGAGTTACTCGTCAGGGGAAGCAGCCGAGCAGGTCGTGAGGATGACGCTCAACGGCGTTGAGGTGGCTGCAAAAATCAGCGGGAAGGCCGCTGAGCGTTTGGCAGTTTTGCTTTATGCGGTGCTGAAGGATCAGAAAAAGACGCGCGGGAAAACAAGGCTCAACAGTATGCTCCGCAGCGGAAAGGAACTCAAGGTCTTTGCCATTGGCGACAGAGACCTTGAAAAGTTCTGCCGTGAGGCAAAGAAGTACGGCATCCTGTATTGCGTTTTGAAGGACAAAACGGCGAACGACGGCCACACCGATGTGTTTGTCCGCGCAGAGGACGCAAGCAAGATCAACCGCATTTTCGAGCGCTTCGGCATTGCCACCGCAGACATCGGCTCGGCGCGTACCGAAATCGTCAAGGCACAGGAGGAACAGAAGAACTCGGACATTCCTGTTCCCGACCGTAGCACCACGGAAAAGGACAAGGAGGAAGCCTTCCTGGATGCGCTTCTTGCCCCTGCGCCCAATAAGGAGGAGGCGCAAACGCAAAACCCCACGCAAGGCCCGGCTGCGAAATCCCGTCCGTCCGAGCCTACATCAAATCAGCGCGAGAAAACCGTCAGGGGTATCTCTGATCCTACGGAACGCTCCCGCCCATCTGTCCGGCAGGAAATGAAGGAGATCCGGGAGGAGCAGAGACAGAGGACGAGCTCCGCGCAGAAAAGCAAGGACGAACCCAACAGAGCCTCTGAGCACAGGCCTGTGCCGAAAAAGAAAAAAGACAAGGAGAGATGACCATGGCAAACTATGATGATATTTTCAATGCCTCCGCGCAGAAGGGTACGGAGGATAAGCGCTTCGTTTCCTTCAACAAGGAGGAGTGGGCTGCACAGAAGAAGCAGGAGCGCGAGAGCGCTTTTGCCATGATTGATGAGACTGCACAGCGCATGGCAAATGACGGCGGCCTCTTCCAGGGCTATTTGGATGTGCAGGCGCGATTCGACCGCTACTCTGTGGGCAATGCGGTTCTGATTACCGCCCAGAAAGCTGATGCCACCCAGCTTTCGGATTTTAAGGGCTGGAAGAATAACGGCGTGTTCATCAAAAAGGGCGAAAGCGGAATCGTATTGCTGGAGCCCGGCGAGGAATACACCAAGGAGGACGGCACCGTGGGTGTCAGCTACAACTCCAAGAAGGTGTTCGACATTTCCCAGACGACCGCAAAGGCCAAGGACCGCCCCGCAATGAAGCGGGACGAACGGCTGCTTCTGAAAGCCATCATCCACAATGCACCTTGCCCCATCGAGATCAGCCAAAAGCTGCCGGAGAACATCAACGCGGTATATCGTGCCGACGACAAGAAAATCTATGTTAGGCCTGGACTGGAGGCCGGAGACATTTTCCGCGGCATTTCCCAGGAGCTTGCTCACGCGCATCTGGACGACGGCGCATATAAGCGCAGCGACCATGCCTTTACCGCCTACTGCGTGTCGTATGTGCTCTGCAGCCGGTACAATGTGCCGAAGGATATGTTTCGATTTGACAGACTTCCCGAAGGCTTCTCTACGATGGATGCCCGCAGTGTGAGAAACGAGCTGTCCAAGATCAGAGATGTGGCCAATGAGATCTCGTCCGACATGGCGAAGGTGCTGGACAAGAGCATGAAGCCCAAGGAACGCAGGGATGAAGCAAGATAAGGAGGTACCCCAATATGGCTGAGGAAAAGAAAGTCGTCACGCTGGACGATTTTGAGCAGCGTCTGATGGTCAGCGGACTGATGGATTTTCGGAACGATCTTCTCCGGGACGAAAAGCCCACAGAAGACATTAACGATTTGATCCTGAAGGTCATTGATGCCCCAACAAAGAAAGAGAAACGGAGAGCCGACCGTGAGGCAAGATAAGCTCTCCAAGCAGAATGTGATCCTTTATCTTTGCGGCATAATTCCGGTTGTGTGGCTCGGCCTGTTGATTGCTCCCTGCTTAAAGGATGGATTGCCCGGACTGGTTCAGCAGTTCGGATCGGTGATGCAAAACCCATTCCAGATACAGCTTTGTGAGGACAGTGTAAAAACTGTCCTCACTTTGCTTTTGGTGTACGGGATTGCCATCGGCGTCTATCTCTCCACGGAGCACAATTACAGACGGCGAGAAGAGCATGGATCGGCCAAATGGGGCGCGGCTGGTTCGGTCAACAAGAAATATGCCAACAAGGATAAGACGGAAAACAAGCTGCTGACGCAAAATGTCGCCATCGGCCTGGACGGAAGAAAGCACCGCAGAAATCTGAATGTGCTGGTGTGCGGCGGTTCCGGTGCCGGCAAAACACGCTTCTACGCCAAGCCCAACATTATGAATGCGAATACTTCTTTTGTTGTGCTTGACCCAAAGGGTGAACTGCTCCGGGATACCGGCCATCTGCTGGAGGAGATGGGCTATGAGATCAAAGTCCTTGATCTTATTGATATGGAGAAAAGTCATTGCTACAACCCATTCGTGTATATCAGCAGCGATGATGATATTCAGCGGCTTACCACAAACCTCTTTAAGAACACAACGCCCAAAGGATCGCAGACACAGGACCCGTTCTGGGATCAGACGGCGGCGATGCTGCTCAAGGCCCTTGTCTGCTATCTCCATTATGAGGCTCCGCCCGATGAGCAGAACTTCTCCATGGTTATGGAGATGATCAGAGCCGGCGATGTGAAGGAGGACAACGAGGAGTATCAATCTGTTCTCGATGAGCTGTTTGAAAGATTGGAGGAACGGAACCCGGAGCATATCGCCCTCAAGTATTACCGGGCATATCACTCCGGCAGCGCTAAGACGCTGAAATCCATCCAGATTTCCCTTGTCTCCCGTTTGGAAAAGTTCAATCTGGATTCGCTGGCCGGCATTACCCAATGCGATGAAATGGATTTGGGGCAAATCGGTGAAAGGAAAACGGCGGTATTCGCCGTGATTCCCGATAATGACAGCTCCTTCAATTTCATCGTGGGTATGCTTTATACCCAGCTGTTTCAGCAGCTCTACTATCAAGCCGACTACGTTCACGGCGGCAGATTGCCCGTGCATGTGCATTTTGTCATGGACGAGTTTGCCAATGTCGCTCTGCCGGATGAGTTTGATAAGCTTCTATCCACCATGCGAAGCCGTGAGATTTCCGTCTCCATCATCATCCAGAACCTTGCGCAGCTGAAGGCTCTGTTCGAGAAGCAATGGGAAAGTATTGTGGGCAACTGCGATGAATTTCTGTACCTGGGCGGCAACGAGCAGAGTACCCATGAGTATGTTTCCAAACTGCTGGGCAAGGAGACCATCGATACAAATACCTACGGACGGTCTCGCGGCAGAAACGGAAGCTATTCCACCAACTATCAGCTTGCCGGACGAGAGCTGATGACACCTGACGAAGTGCGTATGCTGGATAACCGGTACGCACTTCTTTTTATACGCGGGGAGCGCCCCATCCGGGACCTCAAGTATGACATTCTTCATCATCCTAATGTGGCGCTTACGACGGACGGTTCCGCACCGGCCTATACCCACGGTGAGGATACCCGAAGTATCGCTTCCATGGCGTTCAGCTTCGACAAGAAGGCTGTCAAAAACGCCGAAAAGCTGGAGGCAGAAAAACACGAATTCTTGCTCTACTCGGAAGAGGAGCTGGAAGAACTACTTGATGAAAAGGAGAAAAAAGACAATGAAGAAACTTAATACGAAGAAGAACATCAACAAGCCGGAGATTTCCGGCAAGGTCAAGAAGGGCTACCGCATTTATGTGATGGCTGTCCTTGCCCTTACGCTTACCATGAGCATGGGCGTAACCGCCTTTGCCGCAGGCGACCCCATTACCGTCGTCAACAACCTCAGCGACTTTATCTTCGGCCTCATCCGTGCGGTCGGCCTGATTCTGCTTGGCTGGGGCATTGTACAGGTCGGTCTCAGCTTCCAGTCCCACGATCCGAGCCAGCGTTCCAACGGTTTCCTGACTTTGGCCGGCGGCGTCATCATCACCTTTGCCAAGGAAATCCTCAACCTCATTGTTGGCTGATCCGGTTTCCGCAAAAGGGGCGGTCGTAAAGGCCGCCCCGAAGGGAGGTGTAATGAATGTCGGATAACTGGGTTGTTCAAAACCTCGAAAATGCGTTGGAAGTATGGAACGATAAGCTGTCTGAGATTTGGCAGCTGATCACGCAGTCACCGCAGACATTCAAAGGCGGCTCGATCTGGTCGATTATTTGCAGCATCCACGGAGCGCTGCAGGCCATCGGCTATGCGCTGCTGGTGCTGTTTTTCGTAGTGGGAGTTGTGAAAACCTGCGGCTCCTTTGCAGAGCTGAAAAAGCCGGAGCACGCAGTGAAGCTGTTCGTTCGCTTTGCGATTGCCAAGGGCTTGATTACCTACGGCATGGAGCTGATGATGGCAATTTTGGAGATTATCCAGGGCGTGGTCAGTACGATCATGAATTCTGCCGGCTTTGGAAGCCCTCAGGCAACGGTGCTGCCGCAGGAGATTGTCACAGCGGTGGAGGACTGCGGATTCTTTGAGTCTATCCCCTTGTGGGCGGTGACGCTGATCGGCGGCCTGTTCATTTGGGTGCTGTCCTTCGTGATGATTCTGAGTGTATATGGCCGCTTTTTCAAAATGTACATGTACACCGCACTTGCGCCGGTTCCTCTTTCGGCCTTTGGCGGAGAGCCTACGCAGAACATTGGAAAGAGCTTCCTAAAAAGCTATGCGTCGGTGTGCCTGGAGGGCGCAATCATCGTCTTGGCCTGCATCATCTTCTCTGTGTTTGCGTCCAGCCCGCCTGTTGTTGATCCGAATGCAGCTCCGGCTTCTATGGTGTGGAGCTACATCGGCGAGCTGATTTTCAACATGCTCATTCTGGTCGGCGCTGTAAAGATGGCAGACCGACTTGTGAAGGAGATGATGGGGATCTGATATGGCAAAGCGTGTACTGAATCAATGGCGCGGATATACCGTGGCTGATTGCGATTGCAAATATTGTCTCTATTACGGCGGCAGAAAGAAAGGCGAAGTAAATTGCCTTGCAGAGGAATGTGCCTGCAAGGAGGAACTTCAGGAGGCTCTGCGCCGGGAAAGGAATGAAAATGGAGGTCAAAATCAATAGAGAGATTCGGAACTATACTGAGTCTATGTTTTTCGGACTGTCCCTCAGGCAGTTCGTTTTTTCTTTACTGGCTGTTGGCGTTGCGGTGCTTTTGTACTTTGTTTTGAAGCCCTATGTGGGAACCGAGACAGTTTCGTGGATGTGCATCCTTGGTGCTGCGCCCTTTGCGGCAATGGGCTTTGTGAACTACAACGGTATGACCGCAGAGCAATTTGTGTGGGCTTGGCTCCGCAGCGAAATGCTGGAGCCCAAGCAGATCAAGTTCGAGCCGGTAAATATCTACTACGAGGCGTTGAAGGACGCTATCGATGAACATGAAAAGGAGGCCTACAAACGCAATGATTAAGAGTATCAAAGCGATCCTCGCACAGGACAAGGAGAAGTTTAAGGTTCCGAGAAAAGTACAGGATCTTATTCCAATCAAGAACATCTGGCCGGATGGCATTTTTAAGGTTGGGAATAAGTTCTCCAAATCCTTCCGATTCTCGGACATCAACTATCTGGTGGCGAGCCGCGAGGACAAAGAGAGCATGTTTCTGACATACTCGGAGCTTCTGAACAGCTTGGACAGCGGAGCTACCACGAAGATCACCATCAACAATCACAGGCTGAACAGGTCTGATTTTGAGGAATCCATCCTGATGCCCATGAAGCAGGACGGGCTGGATGAGTACCGCAAGGAGTATAATGACATGCTCTTGGACAAGGCGACGGGAGCAAACGGCATTACGCAGGAAAAGTATATTACCATCACCGTGGCCAAGAAGGACATCGAGGAAGCACGGGCATATTTTGCGAGAATCGGAGCGGATTTGACCGCCCATTTCGCAAACCTGGGTTCCAAGTGTGTGCCCCTGAACGCCGTTGAGCGGCTGCGCATTCTCCACGACTTTTATCGCCCTGGTGATGAGGCGGCATTCTCGTTTGATATGAACCGGAAGGCGCGTCTGGGGCATGATTTCCGTGACTACATCTGCCCGGACAGCGTAGAGCGCACGGCGGATCATATCAAGCTGGGCGAGAAATATGCCAGAGTGCTTTTCCTCAAGGACTACGCCAGCTATATCAAGGACAGCATGTTCTCGGAGCTGACCGAGCTGAACCGCAATCTTATGCTGTCCATTGATGTGATCCCCATCCCTACCGATGAAGCCGTCCGTGAGGTGGAGCGCCTCTTGCTGGGCGTGGAAACGAACATCACCGGCTGGCAGAGAAGGCAGAATCAGAACAACAACTTCTCCGCTGTGGTTCCCTACGACATGGAGCTTCAGCGCAAGGAATCCAAGGAGTTTTTGGACGACCTGACTACCCGTGACCAGCGCATGATGTTTGCGGTGGTCACAATGGTAATTACCGCAGACACCAAGGAGCAGCTGGACTTGGATACGGAAACGGTGCTGTCTACAGCGAGAAAGCACATGTGCCAGATGGCGACGCTGAAGTATCAGCAGACGGATGGACTGAATACGGTGCTCCCCATCGGTACGAGGAAAATCAACGCATTCCGAACGCTAACCACGGAGAGCCTTGCGGTATTGATGCCTTTTAAGGTGCAGGAGATCATGGACAAGGGCGGCATTTACTTCGGTGAAAATGCCATTTCCCACAATCTCATCATGTGCAACAAGGCAAATCTTCTGAACCAGTCCGCTTTCCTGCTCGGTGTTCCCGGTTCCGGCAAGTCGTTCTCGGCAAAGGAGCTGATCACCTTCCTCATTCTGAACACCAACGATGATATTCTGATCTGTGACCCCGAGGGAGAATACGCGCCGCTTATTGAAGCTATGGGCGATCTCGGCTCGGTGATCCGTGTGTCTGCCGGCGGCAGAGACAGATTGAACGCCATGTATATGGTGGACGGGTACGGTGAAAACAACCCCATTGTTGTAAAGTCTGAGTTCATCATGTCTCTGATCGAGCAGATCGACAAAAAAGGCGTCGGCCCGCAGCACAAGTCGATCATCGACCGCTGTATCACCAATGTGTACCGCAATGCGGCGGACACCGGGACGATCCCTACCCTCTGCACCCTCCGCGATATGCTGCTGGAGCAGCCTGAGCCCGAAGCGAAGCAGATCGCGCTGTCCCTTGAGCTCTATACCACCGGTTCTCTGGACATCTTCGGCAAGCAGTCCAATGTGGACCTCGACAAGCGTGTCGTGGTGTTCGACATTCACGGCCTCGGTTCCCAGCTCAAGCCCACCGGTCTGCTGGTTATCACGGACACCATGCTCAACCGCGTGACGCTGAACTGGAAGAAGGGCAAGCGCACCCACGTCTTTATTGACGAGTTCCATGTGGTGTTCGAGAACGAGTTCTCGGCGCAGTTCTTCAACTCCGCATGGCGGCAGTTCCGCAAGCGCAACGCCTACCCCACGGCGATCACGCAGAATGTGGAGTATCTGCTGGATTCCGTTCAGGCCAGCACCATGCTTTCCAACTCGGAATTTGTGGTCATGCTGAATCAGGCTGCCTCCGACAGAGGGCAGCTTGCCAAGCTCCTGAACATCTCCAATGAGCAGATGAGCTATATCACCAATGCCGACGCCGGCTGCGGACTGATCAAATACGGCTCTGCGCTGGTACCCTTCATCAATCGGTTCCCGCAGAACACCAAACTCTATCAGCTTATGACTACACGCCCCGGTGAGGGCAAATTTGCAAGAGGACGGGATTAACCCCGTCCTCCATTCTTTTGGGAGGAATACAAAATGAAAAAGAAAACCCTTGGAATCATCATCGTTTCCGTACTCGGCGCGGCAGCGATCTTTTGCAGCGCCATGTTTACGCAGCAGTATCTGGATGCGAAGAACAGCAAGGCGACATTTGACGATCTGACCAACCTGATTACGGAAATCGACGAGCCGCAGAAGGACGCCGAAGCGGAGGAAGCCGATCTGAGTGCAGAAGAACTGGGGGCAGCAGAGGCGGCGCTTGCCCACGAAAAATATGAGACGCTGTTTGCGCAGAACAACGACTTTATCGGATGGATCAAGATTGATGGTACGAATGTCAATTACCCCGTCATGCAGACCCCGAACAAGCCGGACTTCTATCTGAAGCGCAGCTTTGATAAATCATATAGCGACTACGGTGTTCCGTACATCGACGAGGCCTGCATGACCGGGATCAGCAACAACCTTGTGATTTATGGGCACCACATGAACGACGGCTCTATGTTTGCCGACCTCTGCAAATACGCTGATGCTGACTTCTGCAGGGAGCATCCGACGATTGCCTTTGACACACTCTCCGGCCTCGGCAAATATGAGGTCGTTGCCGCTTTCAAATTCAATACGAACCGCGAGTCCTTCAAGTACAACGAATACACGCTGATGGATGAGGACCAGTTCGACGAGTTCATGGAGAATGTCCATGCAAGGCAACTCTATGACACGGGGGTTACTGCTGAGTACGGGGATCAGCTTTTGACCCTTTCAACCTGCGAATATACCTATCCCAACGGTCGCTTCGTTGTCGTAGCGAAGAAGGTGTGACTTGTCTGCTCTGAGAGGAGGTGATGGCTTTGGGCAGGATAAAAACAAGGGAAAGCACAAAGGATATCAAGATTCTTGATAAAGCGGCGGTTGTCTCCGAGCGCATGAAGACTGCGCTCGTCCGCTCCAAGGATCAGGCGGAAAACCTGATGGACGATGGTCAGATTTCCCCCTCCGAGTACGCGGAGGACAAAATCCGCTATGCCGCTGAGGATGTGACCGATCAGTTTTGGCACGAGGTTTCCGGCCAAACGAAAAAAGCCATTGAAAGAGGCAAGGAGGCGCACCGGGAGCACCGCAATGAAAAGCGCATCCACAAAAATGAAGAACGGGTTCACCGCTATGAGGAGGAGCTGCGTAGGGACACGCCAAGCAGAACGCCGCGAGAGGAGGCTGCACGGCAAGCAGCGCGGCAAAATACGGAGGCTACACGGACAAGCATCCGGAGCAGACGAAACCAGACCATCAAATCTGCTGAGCGTACCGAACGCACCATCAAGCAGTCTGCTCGCTCTGCCGGGAAACAGACCGTAAAAGCCGGTGCAAAGGGAACGGTAAAGTCAACGGAGAGGGCCGTAAAGACTGCGGAGAAAACATCCAAGGCTGCTATCAAAACTGCAGAGGCAACAACGAAGGCAACGCAAAAGGCAGCGGCAGCGACTGCAAAGGCTGCACAGAAAGCGGCGGAGATTGCCCGCCAGACTGCCATAGCCGCCTACAAAGCGGCTGTCGCGGCGGCGAAAGCTGTTGCGGCGGCAATCAAGGCCATCGCAGCGGCGATGAAAGCACTGGTTGCGGCTATCGCTGCCGGTGGCTGGGTTGCGGTCGTGGTCGTCGTGGTTATCTGCCTTGTTGCCTTGATTGCCTGCTCCTGCTTTGGTATTTTCTTTTCAAGCGAGGATACTGGCTCAGAAAAGACAATGCGGCAGGTCATTCAGGGAATCAACATGGATTACCAGAACGAGCTGGATGCCATCAAGGATTCCGTTGAATATGATGCGCTTGAAATGTCCGGTTCCCGTGCTGTGTGGCCGGAGGTGTTGTCGGTCTATGCCGTAAAGACGACCTCCGATCCGGATAATCCTCAGGAGGTGGCAACGATCACTCCGGAAAAGGAACAGCTTCTGAAGGACCTGTTCTGGGAGATGAACGAAATCACCCACCGGACGGAAGCAAAGACCGAGACGGTCATTGTGGAGACGGACGATGGCAACGGCAATATTCTTGAGGAAGAGGTACAGGAGACGATTACGACGCTCTATATTACTGTCAGCCACAAGACGGCGGATGAGATGGCTGGGCAGTACGGCTTCAACGAGGATCAAAAGCAGCAGCTTGCAGAACTGCTTGCACAGGACAGCAGCATGTGGGCAGCGGTGCTTTACGGAATCTACGGAGTGGATGACCAAATCGTTGCCGTGGCGCTGTCGCAGGTGGGCAATGTGGGCGGAGAGCCCTATTGGTCATGGTACGGCTTCGGCAGCCGTGTGGAGTGGTGCGCCTGTTTCGTCAGCTGGTGTGCTGATCAGTGCGGCTATATCGACACCGGTGTTGTACCCAAATATGCAGGCTGCGTGAACGGTGTCCAGTGGTTCAAAGATCGTGGACAGTGGATCGACGGTTCTGCCGAGCCTGTCCCCGGAATGATTATTTTCTTTGATTGGGATAACAAGGGTTCGTCGGGTCCGCAGGACGGACAATCCGACCACACCGGTATTGTCCAAAAAGTCGAAAACGGTATTGTTTATACCGTTGAGGGAAACTCCGGTGATAGCTGTCGGGTAAACCAGTACAGCGTAGGTCACTACGAAATCCTCGGATACGGGGTGCCGAAATATTAAAATAGGTGGCTATGGGCTTTATTGTCCCATAGCCACCTATTTTTCTTTTTTGTTTAGAATTTGATCCGGGATAATTGAGGTGTTCAGCAAATCACCCGGCTCAACTTTCAGCGCGTCAGCGATATTAAATAGGACCTCTACGGAAAAGGGTCTGACGATATTCGGTGCTTCGATTGCGCTAAGATGCGAACGGCTCATCATCGCCTCTGCCGCAAGCTGCTCCTGCGACATTCCTCGCATTTTACGAAGAACTGAAATTGTGATTCCCAGTTGAATAAATCTATCTCTATTTTTGAAGTCAATTTCTTTGCTCATTTGCTCCACCTCGAATCCATAATAATTATATGTTATTCTCTCCTGGCTTTCTGTTCTCGGTGTGAAGCTATTGACTTATATATAGAGCAAAAATATAATAATAAGTGCAGATGAACAATAATGTGCTCATTTGCTCTACTGTTATTCTTGGTGGTGTTTGTATGACCTGTTGTTTTATCGGGCATAGAAAAATTAAGCATAAGAAGGAGCTTGCAAGTCGATTGCGGGACAATATTTGCTATCTGCTTGAGCAGGGCGTAGCAACCTTTCTGTTTGGAGATCATTCCGAATTTAATACTCTCTGCTACGAGGTGGTTTCAGAACTAAGAGAAGTTTACCCCAAAATTCGCAGAATACACTATCGGACGGATTATCCTGATGCAGACGCTTATACGATGCAGTTCCTATTAGATGGATATGAGGACAGTATTTGCCCTGACGGAGTTGCTGCTGCCGGGAAAGCTGCTTATGTGGAACGCAATCAAGCTATGATTCAGGCAAGTGACTTTTGCGTCTTTTACTTTAATAACGAATACCTTCCGGCGAGTCGAAAAGAGTCGAAAAAAGCAATAACAAGCTATCAGCCCAAAAGCGGAACCGGGATTGCCTTTGACTATGCAAAAGCGAATGGAAAAACAATCATAAACCTATACACAGAAGATGAACACCGCAATTAAGCATCGAATCTATTGGGATTCGACTTTTTTGCAACATTTATATCCGAAATCCCGCACTTTGGATTGAAAATTCAGATAAGATGTGTTATACTGTAATGCATCTATCAGTTTATGACTTGGACTGATTCATCACGCGCCAAAGGAGAATGATTATGGCAGTCAGATACAATAAGCTTTGGAAAATCCTGATTGATAAGAAGATGAAGAAAAAAGACTTACAGGAAGCTGCCCGCCTAACCCGCTATCAAATGCTAAAGCTTGCAAGAGATGAGAACATAACGACAGATGTGGTCGGTAGTATTTGTAAAGCTCTTGACTGCACTCCCGATGACATTATGGAGTTTTATGATTAAAGTCCATTTTATTGGACTATAAGGGTGCTAAAATATAACTATATAGATTTGCGTGTGAAGTTCTTTATTGTACGAGAAAGGGGGATTATATATGTGGTGTAAACAATGTAATATTGAAACCAATGCTGATATATGCCCGGTTTGCGGAGGAACCACTGTGGAAGATCTCCCCGTTGAAGTATATTGGTGCGATTCATGCAAAATACCGATAATTAATACGATTATTCAAGCAGATAAAGGATGCTGCCCTGTGTGTGGCGGCAAGACAGAATACCTTTCTGCCGATTTGCGCCCGGTTTTCCCTGAGGAGCGTCTTTTAGTTGAGTTGTTGCTTGAAAAGGAACCCAATAGTCTTGTTAACGAATCTCTTTGGGCAAGCAATAACAGATATTACATAAACGGTAAATCTATTGCTATGCCAAACAGCAAGTATGAATGTGCAAATATCAACTCGATTATCGAAAAGTTGCATAGCTTTTCAGCTGCAAATAGTTATGATGGATTCAACAAATATATCCAGCTATTTACCTTGGCAAATCGTAGCAGATTAGAGTATCTAAAAGATGAAGCGTTCCAATTCATTAAGAAGGCCGCATCAAAATTTCCAGCTGAAAATATAGTCGTATCCTTTTCTGGCGGTAAAGACTCAACTGTGTCAGCAGATCTTGCTGTTAAGGCGTTGAGTGACCCGTCAATTGTTCATATCTATGGTGATACAACGCTTGAATTTCCAAGTACAACGGAGTATGCCGAACGCTTTAGGAAAAATCACCCTAACGCAATATTTCAAATTGCCAAAAATGATGAGCAGGATTTCTATGATGTTTGCGAAGACATAGGCCCACCTGCTCGCATGATGCGTTGGTGTTGCTCTATGTTTAAGACAGGACCGATTACGCGCGTGATTAACAGCCTATATGACAGTCAGCAAATCCTTACTTTTTACGGAATTAGAAAAGCGGAGTCTGTTAGTCGTAGTAAATATAACCGTATCGAAGATAGTGCTGATGCAGTTAAGATTAAGCAGCAAACGGTAGCATCGCCAATCTTCTTTTGGAAAGATATCGATATTTGGCTCTATATTCTATCTGAGAAGATTGATTTTAACGATGCTTACCGTCTTGGCTATGATCGAGTCGGTTGTTGGTGCTGTCCTAATAACAATCAGCGAGCGCAGTTTTTATCCCGGATTTATATGCCAGAAAAATCAACAAAGTGGCGCGATTTTCTTATTAGCTTTGCAGCGAAGATTGGAAAACCTGATCCGGAAGTATATGTGGATGAAGGAAAGTGGAAGGCCCGCCAAGGCGGAAATGGACTTCCTGCAGCTGGCGATGTTAAAATTCGCTTTACGAACTGCACAGCCGAGGAACACGCTAAGATATATCGCTTGAATCGCCCTTTTGATGAGGAATTGACTGGGATGTTTGTACCATTTGGGCGTGTAGCGCCTGAATTGGGCAGAAAGCTTTTGCATGAGGTGTTGGTGCTGGACATTAAAAGCAATGTGCCAATTCTATCCTTGCAGCCATTTACACAAGATGGCTTCGAGTATTCTGTAAAGGTAAGAACGCTCAATGTTGCAGATCACGATGATTTGCAGCGTATGGTTGGCTATCAGATCAGAAAGTTTAACGCTTGTAGAAAATGCTTAAAATGCGAGTCTGTTTGTAGAGCAGGAGCAATTTCTATAAGCAATGCAGGGTACTATATCGACCCTCAAAAGTGTGTCCATTGTAAAGCGTGCATGACCGCAAAGTATCTTGATGGAGGCTGCATGATGGATAAATACTTAAGAACAAAGTAAGTAGTGGAGGAGTTCGCATGGTAATGAAATTCCGTGCCCATGACACATTTTTTATACGAAAAGGCTGGCTTAGCAAGGGCATGAAGTATGTTCATGCAAAAGACGATGTTTTTATTTCTAAAAATGAAAACCCGATGGATGTCTTGGGAATTGGCGCAAACATGGTGAAAGCATTGCGTTATTGGCTCCAAGCTGTAGGCTTGACAGAAGAACCGTCAAGCGGAAGGAGAACGCAAACCTTTACACCTCTCGGAGAAATCATTTTTACCAACGACCGATACATCGAAGAAAAAGGCACATTATATTTGCTTCAGTATCGTCTTGCCAGCAATCGCACAGATGCAACATCATGGTACTTCTTCTTTAATGAGTTCAATATGAGCGAATTCAGCCGTGATGATTTTGTTGCAGCTTTGCAAAGGTTTATTCAAATGTCCGACGAGAGCGATGCAATAGCAATCAGATCACTAAATGATGATTTTTCCTGCATCATCAACACATACCTGCCACGATATAAGGCGAATCCGAACCATATTTCGCCTGAAGGCAACATTGATTGCCCGTTTGGAGAGCTTAGTTTGATTGACATGCTTAGCAAGGAACGAAAAACTTACCGCAAAGCCATCCCTTCGGCAAAGTCAATTAATCCGTGGGTAGCGTTGGCTGTTATTGCTGATCAAGCCGAAGCCAAAGAAGAAGTCAGTTTGAATGAGCTACTGACTGCGCCTTGTAATATTGGGCGGGTGTTCAATTTGGATGCAATAACTTTACTTGATGTACTTTATCAAATCGAAAAAATCGGAGAAATTAAGATCAATCGTACAGCCGGCCTTGATGTTATTCAGCTTCTACATAAACCTTCATTTCAAAAATGCGTAGAGGCGTATTATCGAAGCATAAACGATCAGGAGATGAGATAATGAGCGAAATGATTTCCGTTGCTTCGGGATTTCAGTATTCGGTTAATATCGGATACGACTTGAACAACGATGCTAAACTCAAGAATTTTATACCAACGCAATCTGCGCTCCAGCTCCTGTCTGATGTGCTGGATAGCACGGCAGTAACCTCTACAGAGCGTTCACGAATACTGATTGGCGCATATGGAAAAGGAAAGTCGCACATTGTTTTGATGATCCTTTCGATGCTCTTAAAAAAGGACCTTTCTTTGTTTGAAAAAACCATGCCGAAGATTTCTGAGAATCCTCGGCTGCTTCAGTCTGTCCATAATTACTACGACAGCTCGGAGAAAATACTTCCTGTTGTCATTACGGGAAGCAGTACAAGCCTTACCCAAGCTTTTATTATAGCGCTCCAAAGAACCCTTTCAGATAATGGTCTCTTAGATATAATGCCGGAAACTAATTACCGTGCTGCTATTGCTGTAATCGATAGATGGAAGTCTGAATTTCCTCAGACCTACAAGCTGTTTTGCAATGCAATTGATAAGCCTGTCGGTGTTTTTCTTGATGAACTTGCAAGCTTTAATATTTCTGCATACGAAGCATTTGAGCGTATTTATCCTTCTCTTACGGCAGGCAGCACATTTAATCCATTTTTGGGATTTGATGTTGTTGACCTATATGAGAGCGTTGCTAAAAGCTTAAAAGAATATGGGTACACAGGCTTGTATGTCGTGTATGACGAATTCAGCAAATATCTTGAAGCAAACATAAAAGAGGCATCTGTAAGCGATACAAAAACTCTTCAGGACTTTGCCGAAAAGTGCAATCGTAGCGGTTCGATGCAGTTGCATTTAATGCTCATTTCTCATAAAGAAATTTCAAATTACATTGATACGCTTCCAAAGCAAAAAGTCGATGGATGGCGTGGCGTTTCAGAGCGCTTTAAGCATATCCATTTGAATAACAACTTCTCTCAGACCTATGAGATTATTGCATCTGTAATCCAAAAGGAACCAACGAAGTGGGCTAGATTTCAGAAGAACCATCAGAAGGACCTTGAGGAACTCTTGGGTCGCTACAAAAATCACCCCTTGTTTTCTGCTAACAGTACCGAATTAGAAACAGCCATAATGGGCTGCTATCCACTTCATCCAGTTTCTACCTTCATTTTGCCGCGCCTATCTGAGCGTGTAGCTCAGAACGAGCGTACTTTGTTTACCTTTTTGTCGGCTGAAGGGACTTCAACGCTTAGGAGCTTTATTGATGTCTATGATGATGATAGCTTTAATCTCATAACTCCTGATGAAATCTATGACTATTTTGAACCATTATTCAAAAAGGAAACATTCGGCGGGGAAATCCATGACATCTATCTTCTAACCAGTGCAATCTTATCGTCTTTAGCGGTACATTCACTTGAGGCCAAAATTGTAAAGACGCTTTCCTTAATTTATGTGTTGGAACAGTTTGAACGACTTAAACCTACGAAAGACGAAATTGTAGGAGTGTACTCGTCCTCATTCTCTGTAAAGGATATTAATGCCGCTATCGACAATCTTATTGAAAAAGAGTATGTCATATACCTAAAGCGAAGCAATGACTATCTTCGCCTTAAGCAAACATCCGGGGTTGATATTAGGGCAAAAATTGATGACTATGTTGAATCACATTCTGGTCGCACCGCAATTAAAGAAACATTAAACACGGCGAATTTTGATAATTATATGTATCCGTCGAGATATAATGACGACCGGGAAATGACTCGCTTTTTTGCATTTGTTTTTGTCGATGAGACCGAAGTTACACCCGAAACAAACTGGCTGATTAAAAGCGAAAGTATAGTTGCGGACGGCGTGATTTTTGCTATCATTCCCCATTCGGAGGAGTCTATACCCACTTTACAAGACATAGTTTTGAAAACAAGTAAAGACTGCCCAAGACAGATTTTCATTCTTCCCAAGCATTTCTTTGCGATAAATCGAATTGTGCAGGAATACGAAGCGGTCTGTGCCCTCAGAGAGGAATCTTCTGATGATCCAATTCTTTTTGAGGAATACGATGTTGTCTACGAGGATCTTCGTGAGGTAATAGGCGCGTTCCTATCTGCATATTCGCATCCGGATGAGTATAAGTCGAACTACTACTTTGATGGAGCAAAAAAGAATATAAATCGTAAAGCTGCCTTAACAGAGCTGATGTCGGATATTTGCGATGCGGAGTTTTCCATGACACCTGTTATTATTAATGAAGCAGTGAATAGGAATGAGATAACGAGTATCGCAAATAACAGCAGGAGCAAAATCGTCTCTGCCCTTTTGCGGAATCAGTTAGAGCCTAATCTTGGCTTAAGTGGGACAGGGCAAGAAGTGTCCATAATGCGTAGCACACTGATTAGAACAGGTATATGGGATGAGTCGGCCGGAATGCCAGTTATTAACCTGCACCCACAAGATACCAAATTAGCAAACATGATGGGTACAATTGAGCAGTTTATTCTTGGAGCCAGAAGAAATGGCGCAATCGGATTCGATGTGCTGTATGATATGCTATCGCTTCCGGAATACCACATTGGCCTGCGAAAAGGGCTAATTCCCATCTATCTTGCCGCCGCAATGCACGAGTATCGTCAACAGTTGATTATAGCAGATAAATATGGACAGCTTGCAATGACAGCGGACACATTGCTTCAGATCAACGCGAATCCGTCTGCTTTTACACTGGCATATATTGACTGGGATCCTCAAAAAGAAGATTTCATTTCAACTATGGCGGAAGTGTTTTCTGCTTATGTTATTGAAGCGGAAAAGACAGCTAATACATACGACTTCATTGTAAATGCGATGAAGCGCTGGATGCTGTCACTTCCTAAGTTTGCTAAGGAAAGCAAGACCCTTCCGAGTGGAAAAAGAGTAGACGAACGGTATCTTGGGATGATGAAGCTACTTAGGCAGAATACTAGTAGCTATAATTTGCTTTTTGAAAAGTTGCCGCAAACATTTGGGTATGATGAATTTACGCCGGGAATGTGCGAGAATATTCAGGCGGCAAAAGATTGTTTTGATGGTATGATAGATCGTCTTAAGCAATCGCTATCCGCAAAGGTTAAGGCCGTCTTTATGCCACATCCAAGCGATAGGGCCGATGCACGAGCATCACTTGCATCTGTAATTAAAGACTGGTGTGACTCTCTTGATCAAGGTGCATTTGATCATCTATTCACCGACGGAACAAGCAAGTGCCTTGGACTGTTCAAAACGATTACTAACGACGAGGATATGTTCATTTCAAGGCTTGCTAAGATTGTAACAGGGCTTAGACTGGAAGATTGGGATAGTAATACTAGTTCCAGTTTTATCGACAAGCTCAACCAGTTCAAAGCTTCAGCAGAATCATATAAAAGTAAAACCGGAAATCAGTCCGAATCAGAAGTCAGCGATTACCAAGTGACTTTCGTCGGAAAGGATGGAAATCGAACGACAAAGAGCTTTGAGCGAGTCGAAACGAGCAAGCGAGGAATGCTGCTACATAATCAGATTTCAAAAGCCTTGGATGCTATGGGACAAGCAATTCCCGAGCAAGAGAAGCGCCAGATACTGGTTGATATTCTTGAAAAACTGTGTTAAGGAGGATAGATAGCGGTGGCTTATTTTGACAACGCTGCAACGACATTTCCCAAACCGGATTGTGTATATGAGCAAATGGATAGATTTTATCGCTCTGCTGGAGGAAGTGTAGGTAGGGGCAACTATGGAATTGCTTTGTCAGCAAGAGAATTATTGAATGATACCCGAAATAGAATGGCAAACCTTTTGTCGTGCCCCGCCAAGCAGATTATTTTTGAACCCACCGCAACAATTTCCTTGAATATTATTCTCCAAGGACTTATTAACGCAGGTGCAAAAACATTTTATATTAGTCCGTTTGAGCACAATGCCGTTACAAGAACACTGTATCATTTTGAAAAGCAGGGGAAAATCTCTGTTAAGCAACTATTCGTTACCCCGAAATTACAGTATGATTTAGAACGAATTAAGTACCAGTTTGATGAAGATAAACCTGAGGTTGTAGTAATAAGTCACGCCAGCAATGTGATAGGACTTGTAGCTCCGGTTGAAGAAATATTTCAATTGGCGAAACGCTACGATGCGAAGACAGTGTTAGATATGTCACAGACGGCAGGGTTAGTTGAATGCAATATTGGGCTGGAATTATTTGATTTCGCCGTATTTGCTGGACACAAAACCCTTTTAGGTCCAACAGGAATTTCAGGATTTGCAATGAAAACTGACATTAATTTGCCAGCGATATTGTTTGGTGGCACAGGCTTTGAGTCCGCAAATCAAGATATGCCTCAGAGTCTGCCTGAACGCTTTGAGATGGGAACGATGAACACCTCTGGTGTTGCGGGGCTTAATGCGGCCATCAAATGGATTCAAGATCAATCTATATCATCCTTGTATCTGGAAGAGCAGAGGAAACGAGAAGCCTTGCTAAATTTGCTTGAGAAATACGATTTCATAAGTGTTATCGGGAATGAGCCGGCGCAAAGGTATGTAGGTATCGTATCGTGCGTAATTGACGGAGTAAGTAGCGATACCGCAGGGCAACTTTTCAGTGAGCGAAATATTTCTGTGCGAACTGGGCTTCATTGCGCTCCGCTTGCACACAGGTTTTTAGGCACCTTCCCTGCTGGAACAATCCGATTCAGCGTAAACCATTTTACTCAGAAAGAAGATTTTTCTGAATTAAGAGCTGCACTTGACGATATTGAAGAAAACATATAAGGAGGTCATCGGATGAGTTTGCAAGATGTTCCGGTAAAAAATGAATATCGATCTCTTATAGACAATGTCGTGCAGGATTTCTATTTGCCACTATTGAAAGAAGCAACAGTGTATAAACGAGCAGTCGGCTTTTTTTCCTCATCATCACTCGTTGAAATTTCAAAAGGAATAGCTAAGATGGCTTCAAGTGGCGGGAAAATTCAAATTGTCGCTTCGCCGTATCTATCCGATGAGGATATTGATGCAATTAAAAAAGGATATGCAGAAAGAAATGCAGTGATTGAAAATGCAGTTCTTCGGCAAATAAGCGATGAACGCCTTGACTATTACTCTATGCAAAGATTAAATCTATTGGCGTCTTTGATTGCTGATGGTGTTATGGATATACGCATTGCATATACGGAAGATAAGCATGGAATTGGAATGTACCATGAGAAGATGGGCCTAATAGAGGACTCTGTCGGAAACACCATTGCTTTTTCAGGCTCTATGAACGAATCTGCAACCGCAATGTCAATCAACTACGAAACTATCGATGTTTTTAGAAGTTGGGGCGATGGCAATGAGGCGGAGCGTGTCAGATTGAAAGAAGCCGCTTTCTATTCAATTTGGAACGATTGTGAGCCTAATATCCGAGTGCTTGAATTCCCAAGCGTATCAAAAGCGCTGATTGACAAGTATAAGCGTACTAATCCAAACTTTAATATTGATGACGAACAGTTTCCAAATCAACACCACAATTTAGAGGGGACGGTAGTAACTCAGTCAATCGGTCCGCGCATTCCAAGTGATGTATCATTGCATGACTATCAGAAGGAAGCAATATCTGCGTGGGTTGGTGAAAACTATCATGGAATTTTTGATATGGCAACCGGTACAGGAAAAACCTTTACTGGGTTGGGCGCTATTTCCAAATTGTCAGAAGACCTTATGGATAAATTGGCTGTTGTGATAGTGTGTCCATATCAACATCTTGTTGAGCAGTGGGTCGAAGATATAGTGCGCTTTAATATGAAGCCTATAATTGGCTATAGCAGTTCTCCACAGAAAGACTGGAAATCGCGATTATCTAAGGCTGTTAGGGATCAAAAAATTCGTGATGATAAGAGCTTTTTTTGCTTTGTATGTACTAATGCCACTTTTACAAACGACTTTGTCCAAGAACAGATCAGCAAAGTGAGAACGCCGGTTCTTCTGGTTGTTGATGAAGCGCACAACTTTGGTGCCGCATCATATTCTCGTTTATTAGACGATCGGTTTACTTATCGACTTGCATTATCTGCCACCTTAGAGCGCCATCGTGACGAAGAGGGAACGGCACTTTTGTATTCGTTCTTCGGGAAAAAGTGCATTACTTATTCGTTAGAGCGAGCGATTAAAGAGGGAAAGCTCACACCGTATAAGTATTACCCCATTGTTGTAAATTTAAGCGATGATGAGCTATCAAACTATGAGCAGCTTTCGTATGAAATGTCCAAATGCCTTATAAAGGACAAAAGTGGAAAGTACAAACTCAATAAGTATGGGGAAATTCTCGCGCTCAAGCGTGCAAGAATTGTTGCAGGGGCAAAGGAGAAGCTTGATGCTTTGCGCGAAGAAATTAAGCCGTATGTCCACGACAACAATATTCTGGTATATTGTGGGGCCACTAATGTTGATATGTATCCTGATGATTCGGATGATGGCGATATAAGACAAATTGAGGCTGTAACAAAGATACTCGGAAATGAATTCGGAATGTCAGTTGCTCAGTTTACATCAAGTGAGAATATGGAAACACGGGCATCGATCAAAGAACAGTTCCAATGTGGGAATCGCTTACAGGCCATAGTTGCAATTAAGTGTTTGGATGAAGGCGTGAATATTCCTGGAATTCGTACCGCGTTTATCCTTGCAAGCACAACAAATCCCAAAGAATATATTCAGCGAAGAGGTCGAGTCCTACGGAAAGCTCCTAATAAGCCTTTTGCCGCGATATTTGATTTTGTCACTTTGCCCAGGCCGCTTGATACTGTTTCGGGTTTGACAACCGAGCAGGCACAAAGAGACTTGTCATTGGTCAAGAATGAGCTTTCTCGAATTAAAGAGTTTGGTCGTTTAGCTGAGAACTCAATGCTTGCAAACGACTTGATATGGGAAATCCAGGATACATACCACATAACGGATGAAGGCGCTGAGGAGGACATAGAAAACTATGGAAGAGATTAAGGTCAATGAAAAAGCTGTTGAAAGGCTAAAAAGAAAGATTATCCTTCAAGAGAGTCAAAACCTAAAGACTCGCGAAAAAACGGACCAGCAAATGGTTGCTTGGATCAAGAAACAGATTGAGGAGGAAGTGCAATGCTGCTCGAATCAATAAAACTTGAGAATTTTCGGCAATTTCGCAATGAGTCCATTGACTTTGCTCAAGGACAAGACGGGAAAAATGTTACCATCATTATTGGTGAGAATGGCACAGGCAAGACTACATTTGCGCAAGCTTTTTTCTGGTGTATGTATGGGGAAACTGAGTTTTCTGACAAAAATATGCTTAATAAAATGGTCGCAAATGATTTAACACCCGGTCAGGAAGCGAGTGTCCGAGTTGAACTTAAACTTAAACATGGCAGTGTGGCCTATACACTTATCCGAGAACAGTCTTACAAGAAAGACTACTCAGGGAGAGTAAAGGGAGATAATACAGTTTTCAATATTGCAATCAAAGGCGCAGACGGAAACACATCATATGTCCCAAGAAGTCGTTGTGAAAGTGAAGTTAAGAACATTCTTCCGAAAGAATTATCCCGATACTTCTTTTTCGATGGTGAGCGCATCGAGAAAATGAGTAAGGATATTTCAACCGGGAAAAAAGCAACCGATTTTGCAGAGGCAGTAAAGGGACTGCTTGGATTAAATGCTATGTTTAGTGCTATTCAGCACTTTAACCCCCGAATGCGCAATACAGTCATCAGCAGTTATGAAAATAGCTATGACTCTCATAGCAATGCAAAAATTCAAGAATACACGCAGATCATCGATGAGTGCAATGCGAAAATTGCAGAAATAGATGCTCGCTTAGAAGAACTTGAAGCACAAATAGAATCTGCACAAGCGCGAAAAGCAGAGAAGACAGAAGAACTAAAGCAATATGCCGAAGGCGAAGAGCTTCAACGCCAGAAAGAGAAATTACTTCAAAAAATCGCACGAGCTAAGGATGCTCGAGGGGCGGTTATTAAAACAATTTGCAAAGACTTCAATTCTGGCATGAGTTCTTTCTTCTCAGCCTCGCTTATGATGCGAACTCTTCAATTCCTGTCGGAAAAGGATTTTGCCGGAAAAGATATCCCTTATATGCACGCAAAAACAATTGAATATCTACTCAAGCAAAAAGTTTGCATTTGTGGTACACACCTTGATGAAGGGTCAGTCCCTTATGCAAAAGTAAAAGAACTAATTGATTACTTACCCCCGCAGTCTATCAGCACGACCATTGGAGATTTCAAGAAGGAAGCAAAGCGACGCACGAACTCAATCGGCAATCTGTACGCGCTTATTCGGGACAATACTTCTGTAATTAGCCAGCAGGATGATGAGATTACAGAGTTGAATGATGAACTCCACGATATTGAAGGAAAGTTGAGCGGTGGAGATGTAAGAGAGCGTGTTCGCGCAATAAGCGGTGAGATCCGAATCTGTGATGATACTATTCGCAGAAGCAGCGATGAACGAGATCGCAAGAATCGTGAGCGTGGTGGATATGAAACAAAAGCAACAAGAGCCGATTCAGAGCGCAGGAATCTCACTCTACTTGATGACAAGAATAAGCGAATAGAGATATACAAAGCGTATGCGGAAAGGATCTACGCTGAACTCCAAACCGTTTACAGCCAAAGCGAGGCAGACATACGGGCAAGGCTGGAATCCACAATCAATGAGATATTCAAGCAAATCTATGAGGGTGGACTGTCGTTGACAATTGATGATAAATATCGCATTTCTGTATATGTCAACGATTATGAAGGAGATGTCGAAACATCTACTGCGCAGAGTATCTCTGTGATTTTCGCATTCATTACTGGCATTATCAAGATGGCGCGCGAAAACCGAAATGCGACAGAAGAAAATGCAAAGCTTTTGTCGTCCGAACCATATCCACTTGTTATGGATGCTCCTTTGTCGGCCTTTGATAAGCGTAGAATTAAAACAGTTTGCGAGGCATTACCCAATACCGCAGAGCAAGTTGTCATTTTTATCAAAGATACCGATGGCAATCTCGCTGAGGAATACATGGGCGAGAAAATTGGTTGCCGTCATAGCTTTGAAAAGAAAAATGAATTTGAAACTGTCTTAATCTAAGGGGGTACAAAGTATGTTTGATAAACAATACCGTTTTCGAGGCAGGCACGCTGTACGAGTTGATAAACTAACGGGAGTATTCGACACAAATAGCAAAGCTAAGCTATTTGAGCGCAATGTCGATGTGTATGCCAATGCACCCTTGATTGGTTTCTTATATGGTCGGACAGCTGATATTGATGACGAAAAGAACCCGGAGACAAACCAAGTGTATAACCAAAATGTTATGGGCGACAGAGTTATTTATTCGCAGGAAGAGTTGACCTTCAACTTCAGGATTATCATGCTTTTAGATAAAGAATATGAGCCTGACGAAGAAAAACGAATCGACAAGGCGTTTAGACATATGGGGGAGAATCCCGATGACGAAGCACGCTTTGATAGTTATGTTCGAGGCGGTGTGGATGTCTTGTATGAGAAACTAATTGAAGGGGCATCTTCGCCTGATGATTATGTGTCTCGCTTGTATGACTTTGTTGAAGAATTTCAAGAGAGATTTAATGAAGACATAGCCAGCGACGAAATCCTTAAGTTATGTTCGAAGTGAAATAAATGCGGGGTGAGTAAGTGGGAATCGAACAGCGGAAATCAGCATATGAGGAACTCCTCGAATTGGCAAATAAGCAAGGTTATGTGACATTTGATGATATTATGGATGCTGCTGATCGATTTTCTCTTCCCATTCAGGATTTTGATTGGCTAAGTAGTTCAATTACAACATACGGGATAATTGTCTATTCAGAAAAGCCAACCTCTACAAAGCAAGCTTTTAATTATGGTGACGATGATGAGCTTGACGATTTTGCTCAAAGTGATTATGAAGCCATCTATAGTCGGATTGTTGAGCTAAATCCGTCGTTAAAGCCATTTGTTGATTATGTTCGAAGCGTTATTCCTCCACAGAGAAAAGAGATACGAAAGCTGAAGTATCAATTTGCTGAGGGAAATATGTTTGCGCGAACACGAATGATTGAAATGCATCTAAGGCTGGCGTTGCGAATTTCACTACAACGCGCTGAAACATACGATATGGACATCGAAGATGCGATTAGTTACGGTTGTATTGGGTTGATAAACGCTGTGGATAGATATGACCCTGATACTTCGGGTCCCTTTGCTTCATATGCTGCATTGTGGATTGTTCAGAACATTTCAAGAGAACAGCCGACTCAAAGACCCCTCATTTACTACCCCGTGCACAAAAGAGAAGGTTATTTCTCTACATACCCTTTGCTGAAAGCTAACGGCTGTATCGGATGTAGCGAGCTTCAGGATTGTTCTCGAGCCGTAAATATGGTAATGGACAAGCTTCAATGTGATGAAAAGGAAGCTAGTAGCGTAATACTTGAATCAATTCCTGTCGAAAGCATTGATACACTTATAGAATTCGGCCTGAATAATGCAAATGATGATTATTATGATGATGTCTACCTCGCTGATGGATGCTCAACTTGTAAAACGGAAATTTTTCGCTCATTCCTCACACAGGTGGCAACAAACACTGATGAAATCTTCTTTGAACTGTCAAATAAGCTTCTCAGACAGGCTTTAGATGAACAACTAAGCAAGCTGACTTTGAAAGAAGCTGAGGTCATTAAGTTACGGTATGGTTACTACGGAAAAGAAAGAACACTGGAGGAAGTTGGAAAACAGTTTGGCGTAACGCGAGAACGAATCCGCCAAATTGAAACTAAAGCGATTCGAAAGCTAAGACATCCATCTCACGCAAAACACCTCAGAGATTTCCTATAACAAACAAGAAGCACTTGTGCCCACTCGATGAGCACAAGTGCTTCTCTTCATTTGTTGTATCTAAGAAAATCGTTACAGTGTTCCTGTTGGCGCAAACGGTAGCCTTGAGAGATCAGCGTATCGGCTTTTAGAGCGACAAGGTTAATATCTGAGTTCAATGTCCGTGCGATCTGCTGCGTGTCGTATCCTCTTTCCGCAAGTTCAAGGAAGTCCTCATCTGATAGGGAAATCTGTGCGGCAAAGAGATTGGCTTCGTACTCCATACGGTTGTCCCGCATATTGAAGATCTCAAACTCTTTGAAGCCACCGACTTTCGTGGCTTCCTCCCGGTGTAAAGCATCGTGCCCCAGTTCGTGTAGCAGCACGATGTTCTCCATAACCGGATGTAGATCATTTTTGACAAAGATGAAGCGATTACGCATCAAGACCTTATAGGCTCCCCGCTGCTCGTTGAACGGATAGTACATTACCTCGATTCCCAAGTCCCTTGCTATTCTGAGAGGATCACGGGTTCCGCATTGAGCAACGATGGAGTTTGCTTTTTGTACGATTTCCGAAGTGCTTACATACATCGGCTTCACCCCTTTTCAGTCTGTTCCTACTTCCATTTTAACATACGATATGTCCCATAAACGGGACTCAATCCTGATTGTCCTTAGAACGGTACTTCTTTGGGGTATACTTTTTGTTCTTCTCCTTGGCGAGCCAATAGGCATCCATAATGGCTTGCATCATAACATCCATATCGTCCTGCGCCAACTCGCCGCCGGTAAACAAACCGGTTACTTCATCTGTGAGCTGTTGCGCTTGCTTGGCACCTCGTGCGCCGTACTGCTCCGCAGCCTGAGCAACGAGCATACCATCCGTACCGAGAAGCTGATCCACGGAAATATTAAGTGCCTTTGCCAGCTTCTCCGCTGCATCCAAGCGAGGACGAGAGGTTCCGCATTCGTATCTCTGTATGGTACGGGGGGAAACACCGGAAACCTTTGCAAGCTGCTCCTGCGTCATATCATTTTTTTCTCTCAGCTCTTTTAATCTGTCGCTGAACTTCATTATCAATTCCCTCCATAAGATTTCTATTTTTAGCAACACGACACTTTTTTCGTCACTTCTTATTGACACGACATTGGTGTCGTGCTATAATCTGAATCACAGCAACGACACTTCTGTCGTGTTCATATGATACAACACGACACTTTGGTTTGTCAAGAGGTTTCGCAGAATTTCCAAGAAATAAGGTGATTTAGTTGAGCAGATCAATACTGCATTGTGATATGAATAACTTCTATGCCAGCGTTGAATGTATGCTCGACCCAGCTTTGAGAAAGTATCCGGTCGCTGTCTGCGGCTCGGTGGAAGAAAGGCATGGTATAGTCCTCGCCAAAAACTATGCCGCCAAAGCATTTGATGTAAAAACAGGCGATGCAGTGTGGCAAGCGAAGCAGAAGTGCAGAAACCTTGTTGTTGTACCTCCGCACTTTGAGGAGTACATCAAATATTCCAAGCTGGCAAGAAGCGTTTACAGCCGCTATACCGATCAGGTCGAGCCTTACGGAATGGACGAGTGTTGGTTGGATGTGAGTGGTACAGGGAACATCTTCGGTTCACCCGAAAAGGTGGCAAATGACATAAGAGAAACTATCAAGTTTGAGCTGGGATTGACCATCTCAGTCGGTGTGTCTTTCAATAAGATATTTGCCAAGCTCGGCTCGGATATGAAAAAGCCGGATGCTGTGACGGTCATACCGAAAGACACTTTCCGAGACAAAATATGGGGACTCCCCGCAGCGGACTTGCTCGGTGTGGGACGGGCAACGCAGCGTGTATTAGATAGCTATTGCATTAGAACCATTGGCGATTTAGCTAAGACCGATCCTGACTTTCTGAATCGGCGGCTCGGTAAAAACGGAATTGCCCTTTGGCAGTATGCAAACGGTAATGACCGATCCCGTGTTATGAACGCCGACTTTGTTTCTCCGGTTAAGAGCGTGGGACACGGAATTACTACCATCGAAGATTTGGAGAACGACGAGCAGGTGTGGCCCGTCTTTCTCGAATTGACGCAGGACATCGGACATAAACTCCGTGTCCACAAAAAGTGTGCGGATGGAGTCGCCATTCACATACGGGACAACACACTTTTTTCAAAGCAATGGCAAACGGCATTGGATATGCCTACACAATCCCCAATGCTGATTGCAAAAGCGGCTTTTGCTCTCTTTGAAAAAAGATACGACTGGAGGAACCCGATTCGCTCAGTCACGATTCAGGCAATCAACTTGGTGCCACAGGACACGCCCCGACAAGTCGATTTGTTTATGAACATCGAAAAGATTGAGAAAGCAGAAAGGCTCGACCAGTGCATTGAAACCATTCGCCAGCGGTTCGGCAAGAACAGCATCCGCAACGGTATTCTTTTTCAAAACCTCCGGATGCCGAGTGAAAAGCCTGAGATTACTATGCCGACCGGGGTGCTTTGTTAAGGAGGTCAGTATGATTAGTACAAGCAGTAACAAGATTGATGAAATTGTTGCGCCTGATGAGATCGAAACCTATGTTTCGATGCCGTCCTGTTTGTTGCAGGGGTGCAGTAATGATCTGATTATTTTCCGTGCAGATGGAGGAAACCATTTCACCCACTACGGTATTTATGAGGGAACGTTTCTTATCTTTGATGTCAGCAAAGATTTTAAGGACGGACACCTTTCCTGCTATCTGAACAATTCCGGCGATGATCGTCCTAAGTTCAAAGTTTCTGACAAGCCATTGGATGGCTACCGTCATTTGGGTAGGTTGGTTGCCAGTGTGAAAAATTATGAGGTGTAGAGATGGAAGAAGAACGGCGAAAAGTGTATGTGGAGGTCGATGTTACCCACAGGACAGATGGGACAGCTCGACCTCAGAGAATTAAATTTGAAAATGGTGAGGTCTACGAGATCGACCGTGTAAAGTATTGTTGCAGAGCCGCATCGACGAAGGTCGGCGGCACAGGACTGCGTTACACGGTATTGATATGCGGCACAGAAACTTTCCTTTTTGATGAAGAAAACGGAAAGTGGTTTGTGGAAGGCAAAAACAGAGCAACTCTCTAAGGATGCCACCATTCATCAGCCCTGAAAGCGTTAAGGAACTTAATGAGGTGATGTGCGTGACAAATGATAATTGGACACCTATACCGATGTACTGCTCCAACTGCGGAGAATTACTTTACGGTTATAGAAATGATGAGGGGAAAATCAAGTATGTGTGTAAAAGGTGCGGAACCGTAGCGGTTCGAGTCCAAAAAGGACGCCGACACGACAAGATTGACCTTTATGCCCCGGAAGGGCAAATCCGATACTATTGATCGGCTAAAAACTGAATACGGCAAAACGACGGAATGGTTGAGGTGAAACAGACTGCGTAATTCCATCTCCAGGTCACTTGCTTTGAACACTTCGGTTGGTTAAACCAAACTTGCTATGCAGATATGAGAGGCCACCGACAAGACAGTAAGCCATAGGCTTACCCTGTCTTGCCGGTGGCTTCTTTTTTTCGGCAAGAACAACCGACCAAGGGCTTCCGGCAGAGAAATCTCTGAAAGGAAGCCTTTTTCGATGCTAAATAAGTGGCTCTGCTATATCGCTGAATATCCGTGATCTCCGAATTTTTGACTTTCACCCAAATTCAAAAAATCAAAGGAGATCACAGTAATGAAAAGAACATTTTTGGTAAAGAAGGACCCCACGATTGAAGCACAGGACAATTGGCTGATTATGGATTATCGCCAGTATGCGGCATGGAGAGAAACGGATGAAGGCAAGAATCGGGAAATCGTCTTTGGAAAGTTTGAGGCTTGTAGTGAAGACGACTCTATCATTTTCATGGAGTGCAATGAAAAAGTCAGCAAAGAGTTGAAAAAGGATTGCCATCGCAAGCAGTACATCCGAAGCCGAGACGCCGAAACACCGTTCCAAGTCATGTCTTACAGCACCATGACCTTTCAAGAGTCTGAAATCTATGGAGAAGATGTTCTCGAAGATACAGAGTGCAATGTAGAGGAGTCGGTCATGCAGCGTATGGATATTGAGCGGGTCAGAACTGCACTGAAAATGTTGGCCCCGGAAGAGCGGGCCATCATCCAGGATTTTTTCTTCACAGAATCCCCAATACCGGTTAAGGAGCTTGTGGAAAAATACGCAATGCCCAAGACGAGCATCTATAGAAAAAGGGATGATGCACTGAAGAAGCTGAAGAAAATTTTAGGAAATGCGTAGGTCAAATTGGGATGATACGAGTGGTTTGACATAGAAAATGCACCTGCCGAAGCAGGTGCAGGAATGAAATCACATCATGGGGTTTTCCAATAGGTCTTCCACATTGCAGCCGAGAACACGGGACAACTTGTAGAGGATGTTTGCCTGCGCCTTGTCAATGCCATTGACCCGCTGTTCGTACATCTGAATGTTGCGCAGATTCACGCCGGATTGCTCTGCAAGCTCTGCCTGAGATAAGCCCCGGTTTTCACGAATGCGCTTCAGGTTGGAATCGCCTTCCGCTGCTTTATAGAGTTCCTCCATGGTATCGATGAAACTTGTAATGTCCATCTCGTGGTAAACGGAATACATCCCAATGATCTTGGAAAGTGGAATGCGCTCAAAGATATCCTTGAAACGACGGCCAGTAAACCATTGGTACTCTGCAACTGCCCAACCGGCCCAATATTCAGGGGAGCAGTCCTCTGCGTTGGTTGGTGCTGGCAGCTCCTTTGGACCGTATGCCTTTGTGATGACCGCACGGGCCAGCTCAACACCGGACATCCCTGCAACATAGGCGGGGTTGCCTCGTTCAAACTGTTCGGCGTAGCCGGTATTGATGAAGAGTGCTGTGATCCAATCCGGTTTTAGCTTGCAGTCGTTGATCGCATAGTCGAAGAAAGAGGAAAGACGATCCTTGGCATTATTCAAATAAGATTCGCTGTATGCGTGGGTCATCGTTGCTCATCTCCTCCCTCAAGATATCCAGCACGAAGATGTCGTCCCGGTAAGACTTGCTTTTCTTGATCTCTTTACGGTAAGTATCCCTCGCTTTGGTATCTCTATCCAAGAACTTGGGGTAATAGACGCTCTTGCTGACCGGATAAGCATTCACGAAGTGCAGCCGATCAAAGCCTTTTTGAGAAATGACAACCGTCTGCTCACCGAGCTTGCCCAGCTTTAGAGCCTTGTTCAGACTTCTGAGCGGTAAGGTGTTGGACACAAAGGACTCTGCATACTGGAAATAGGAATCGTCTGCCCGATAGCCGATCACAACATCGAAGCCGGTTAAATCAATTGAATAGTGACCAATAAGATAGTCCCTTGCATCAACGGCAACTTCGGAGTCCAGCTTGAAGGTGCGGAACTGAAGCAGAAGAGCCATCCAGTTCAGGACCGTATGCGTTCCGTCCAACAGATTCAGCACCTTCAGTCCTTCCGTGTCAAAGTCGTAGCTGTTGACAAAACCGTCTGTGTTCTTTTTGCAGGCCCACTCACGAGCCATTTCATCGACGCGGGTACAGTAGAAGCCCATGCCATAGTCGTTGTGCGGATTACCGATATGAATATCCGGAACCTCGATGATGTGGTCGGTTCCATGAAGCAGTTGAATGACGCTCATAATATGAAGCCTCCATTATCATTGTAATGATACAACCACATTATATCATCCTGATGATAGTTTTGTCAATAGCGCATGAGAATTCGTTCCAAAGAATATGCCGCCTTCCTCCAAATTCTTCTACTTCCGAAAAATATTTTGGAAACGAGCAAAAAACTGTGGGAATCTCGCAAAAAAATTCGGCAAAGAGAAAGTGAGAGGACAATCTCATAAAACCCGGTAGGAGTGATTCACATGAATAACAAAATAAACATCAACCCCAGCTCGACAAAGTGGCTCGAAAAAGATGATCGGGTCGTCGCTGATTACTTTTGCGATTTGGGCTTCCGTTCCCTGAAGCAGATCCTTGATATGCGTGTTTTCGACCTGATGAATATGCAGGGCCTGAACGCTGTCCGAGTCGAGGAAGTGATCATCTGCTTATATAAGTGGCTGAATCCCAACACAGCTATCGATGAGGCTATCTATAACGGTATGATGTCACAGCCCTTCCTCTATACTCCGTGGAGAAAAGAACACAAAGACCTTGCTGCAATCAAAGTCGGCGACTTGGTGCTGACCCCCGGTATCAACATGAAAGCTATCCAGCATTTCTATGATGCGATCCGTAAGGCGTTTTTCAAATCGGAGGAATACAACTGGAGATGGTACAAGTTCCGAAACAGAAGTGAATATGTGACCTATCTCCGGAAACACGAGGAGGCGGAATAAATGACGAGAACAGAAAAAGAAAATCTCGTTCCTGTTTGGGAGCGCATTACCATTAGTCTGGAAGAAGCTGCCGCATATAGCGGTATCGGCGTGAGAAAGCTGCGGGATATGACCGATAAGCCCGAATGCAACTATGTTATCTGGGTCGGAAACCGAAGAATGATCAAGCGGAAAAAGTTCGATGAATACCTTGAGTCGGCCTATTCTGTATGAGTCAAGTATGCGATTTGCTTGATATGGGCTGATTCGCAACATTGGAAAACGAGATGTCTCTATGTATCCTTAATGGTGCCAAGAGAAAAGCGAAAGCAAAGGAGTGAAGACTATGCAGTTTCAAAAGAAGGAAAAGCGGCAGACAACCGTTCGCTTTGATAGCCACCATGTCAGGCTACGCACCGGAGAGGTACAGAGAAAAACCGGCAGCTATATGTACCGCTGGACAGACAAGCTCGGAAAACGTAATACCATATACGCTGCAACATTGGAAGATCTCCGGGAGCAGGAGGAACAGATCCTTGTTGACCAGCATGACGGCATCAAAGCCAATATCAAAAATGTCACGGTGAATGATGTATATGAGCTTTGGTGCCAACTGAAAAGAGGCATCAAGGACAGCACCATGAAAAACTACATTTATATGTATGAGCTGTTTGTGAAGCCAACTTTCGGAAAGAAGAAGCTGGTACAGGTGAAAAAATCGGATGTGCGCCGATTCTATAACCAGCTCATCGACGATAAGGTTCTGAAGCCGTCTACGGTAGATGTCATCCATAATATTGTCCACCAAGTATTTCAGATAGCCGTCGATGACGATATGATTCGCAGCAACCCTGCGGCCAATATGCTTCGAGAAATCAAAATGGCGCACGGTTCGGAAATCGAGAAAAGAAAGGCTTTGACCCTTGAGCAGGAAGAACTGTTTCTTGGCTATCTGGCCAGAACATCAAAATACCAGCACTGGTATCCTATCTTTTATATTATGGCGAATACCGGAATGCGTGTGGGGGAAATCACTGGTCTGCGCTGGTGCGATGTGGATATGGAAAACGGCATCATCAGCGTGAACCATACGCTGGTGTACTACAACCACAGAGATGAGAAGGGCTGCTACTTCTCCATCAATGCACCTAAGACAAAAGCCGGTATTCGGGAAATTCCCATGACCGAAGGTGTGAAGCAGGCATTCCTCATGGAAAAGGAGTTCCAAGAGGAGTGCGGAATGAAAAGTGTCAGCCACATTGAGGGCTATTCAGACTTCGTGTTTGTTAATCGGAACGGCGAGGTGCAGCATCAAGGCACACTGAATAAGGCTCTGCAACGGATCATGCGCGATTGTAACAGCGAGGTCCTTGAGAAAAAGGGCGTAGACTCCGATCCGGTTCTTCTACCTAAGTTCTCGTGCCATGTGCTACGGCATACATTCGCTACAAGAATGTGCGAGAGCGGTCTGAATGTAAAGGTCGTGCAGTCTGTGCTTGGTCACGCCGATGTAACGACCACGCTCGATATTTATGTGACGGTCACGAACGACCTGAAGAAACGAGAAATCACAGCCTTTGAAACATATTTGAAAACCGGAGCTAAGCAAATGGCAAATGTATAATATGGTTCTCTCCCCCTTGCGGTCGCAAAATCTGCGATTGCAGGGGGATTTCTCTTTTTGCACATTTCTCTTATTTTGAGGTTTTTCCTATACTGTTAGCAGTACACAGGAAGGGCGGCAACAGTATGGAAAACAGTTTGGCAAATAAGAAACCTTGGCTTGTAGCTGAATGGTCAGAAAGAAACGGCAGCATCTCACCGGATGATGTACCCTATGGTTCTAAAAAACTATATTGGTGGCATGGCAGTTGTGGACATGAGTGGCAGGCCAGCGCAAAGGCAAGATCAAGCGGCGAGAATTGCCCGATTTGCAGTAACGCCAGAATCGTTGCGGGTATCAATGACCTTGCGAGTTTGAAACCGGAACTACTGAAAGAATGGTCGCCGAAGAATACCATCCGACCAACAGAGATCGGTGTTGGCTCTCATAAGAAAGTGCTCTGGATAGGAGCTTGCGGACATGAGTGGAGCGCAGAAATCCGGAATCGAGTTAGGGGAGCTGGTTGCCCCTACTGTTCACACAACGCCGTCCTTCAAGGATTCAACGACCTTGCAACTGTACTGCCGCAGGTTGCAAAGGAGTGGTCGCCTCGAAACGAACCGCTCAAGCCAACACAGGTAACGCCCTATGCCAATCGGAAAGTTTGGTGGAAATGCGAACAGGGTCATGAGTGGTTTACGCTCATATCTACACGGGCTTGTGGAAGCAAATGCCCTTATTGCAGCGGAATAAAATTGCTGAAGGGATTCAATGATTTAGCTTCGCTCCATCCGCAGCTCGCATTGGAATGGTCACAAAAAAACGGCACATTATTGCCGGAGGATGTCAACGAGCGCTCCACCAAAAATGTCTGGTGGAAGTGCAGTACCTGCGGACATGAGTATAGGGCGGTAATCAAATCCAAAGTTCATGGGTTAAAATGCCCAGTATGCACGAGAAACGCTGTGTTGCCTGGTTATAGCGATTTAGCCACTACAGACCCGGAGCTGGCACAGGAATGGAATGCGGCCAAAAACACAAGAAAGCCCACAGAGATATCAAGACTGTCACAATACCCAGTTTGGTGGAAAGGCATTTGCGGGCATGAATGGAAGGATAAAGTGTTTCGCCGCGCAGTTGAAGGAGCCGGCTGCATCTACTGTGAGAAAGCATTTCTTAAGGAGCTGCCATATCTGCTTGTAACGATGTATGCAAAGCAATATGGGCTTGCGACACGCACAGACGACGAAAGACTGATTGGAGCACGGATCGATGCGGTTATCCCGGAACTGCGGCTTGCGTTTGTCTTTTCTCAAAAAGGCACTGATAGAGAAGCCAAAGTTGCGGAGGTTCTTCACTTCCTGTGCAAAGCGAAAAGGATACAGTTATTTGTGATACGGCAGAAAGACCCGATTGCGCTTGCCACAGAAATCAAGCAAGCCTTCGCTAAGGCAAACCTATTTATAAATTCGGATAGTCAGAGGGATGTTGCCCATCTTCGGAAGCGATACTTTGCTCAAAAGAACAATGGAAACTAAAAAGAGGAACTGCGACTTGCAGTTCCTCTTAGTTCTTTTGATTCGTTTTTACTGCATGGGCAAGCAGCATATTGAGTGCGTCTTGCTTTGCTCGCTCATCAGCTTTTCGTGATGCGATCAACAAGCTGAGTTCATATTCAGACAGTGTAGAGTCCTCGATGTCCTGCCTTCCCAGCAGGTAGTCAACCGTTACGCCAAAAATATCTGCCAGTTGGATCAGAATGTCAATGGAAGGCTGCCTGGAGCCGGTTTCATAACGGGAGTAAACCACGGAGGATACGCCCAATGCGGAGGCCACTTCTGCCTGTGTAAGCCCCTTGCGAGTGCGAATATCCTTGATGTTCACAGGCACGACCTCCTTCCCATATACTATATTAAATTATACTACCGGAGCGGAATGCAATGTACTACCGTATCGGTAAATGGCTCGTTGACCAGATACCGTTTTGGTAGTATCATATTCCACAGGGGTAAATGCTTCGTGTCACTTCGCACCATCTCGGAATGCGGAGGAATACATGAACCTAAAAGAAATACGAGTCAGTCGCAAACTCAAAGTACAAGAGGTATCTGACTATCTGTGCTGCTTGCCATCTGTTTACAGCCGTTATGAGAATGGCAAACGAGAGCCATCCATCGATATTCTTCTGAAGCTGTCCAAGCTGTACGGCGTTTCAGTTGATTGTCTAATTGGAAATGATGAGGTCGTTGACACGAGCATAACCGAAAAAGAAGCTGCAATGATAAGCGCTATGCGTCAGGCGGACGAACGAGCCAGACAGGATGCAATTGCCTTGTTAGAGCTGCATACAGTGAATAAGAAAATCTAAACAGAGAGGTGCAAAGTGACAGAAGCTTTGCCCTCTGTATCTTGAAAGGGCACCGTGCAAGCGGTGCTCTTTCTTTTAAGGTCGCAAGGCAGCACGCACTTTTGTGAGCATCCCTTTTGCGAGGTTAAAAGCAGGAAAAGTGCGAGCTTGGACACCGTTTTTGCCAAAATGGCTCAGTGAAAAGCGGTTATTGCCGAAACGGCGATGGAAGCAGATGTGTCACCACCTTATAATAATAGTAGTGACTTATGATCCCTATCTGCTTTGAGAAATGTGCGAGGTTAGAATGGAAGGTTCCGTTTACCAATACTACGCAAATGTCCGAACTGAGCCGGTTGAATGGCTATGGTATCCCTATATACCGCTCGGGAAGCTGACGGTGCTCCAAGGCGATCCCGGTGAGGGTAAATCTACATTTGCGTTGAATGTCGTAGCAAGAATTACGACAGGACAGCCTATGCCGGATGGTGTTCCTGCTAAAGGAAAGCGTGTTGCAATCTATCAGTGTGCTGAAGACGGTATTGCAGATACAATAAAGCCCCGTCTCCAGCAGGCCGGAGCGGATTGTGAACGAGTAGCTTATATCATAGACAACGACATTGCATTGACACTGGAGGACGGTCGAATCGAAACAGCGATCAAGGACACACACGCCAGTGTATTTATTATCGACCCCATTCAGGCATTTATCCCGCCTGATGCAGATATGCAGAGTGCCACCAAGATGCGCTCTGTTCTGCGGAAGCTGGCAAATATTGCAGACCGCAACAAATGCGCTGTAATTCTCATCGGTCACATGAACAAAGGCGGCAGTAGCAAATCATTGTATCGAGGGCTTGGCTCTATCGACATTGCTGCTATTGCACGAAGTGTGCTCATGATCTCAAGAGACGAAAGCCGCCCTGACATTCGATACATGTATCCGATAAAATCGAGCCTTGCTCCGGAAGGACCTGCAATTGCTTTCTCGTTCAAAGAGCATGGCGGAATCGTATGGCACGGCAAATATGATCTGAATACCGCAGAACTCATGGACAGCATCACAGTAAAAACAACCAAGCGGGAACGAGCTCGTGCAAAACTGGTTCAGCTTTTGGAGTATGAGGATCGTCCGGCAAAAGAAGTATATGCCGGCCTTGCTGATATAGGCGTTGGAAGCCGTACTGTTGAGAAAGCAAAAAAAGAACTCCAAGTCACAACTTACCGTTCTGGCGGAAGTTGGTACTGGAGTTTGCCAAAACCCAAATAACCAATGATGTTTACCGGGAGATGAGATGATGGAGAACTTAGTTTGGAAAGCCTACTATCACAGTATGAGTGGGCATGAGATTCGGCCATTTAACATATTTGAACATGGGAGATTCAGAGAAGAAGTACGGACGCTCTTGCTGAAATGCACAGAGAAAGAAGCATTCGCTGAGGAGCTGCGCCGTTCTCTTTTCTACTATTACTGCAGTAAATGTGAATGGGAAGTTGTCATCGGACCTTGGTGCGGAGATCGGGGCACGAAGGAAATCAAAGTCGATGTCTATATGCAGGTCATGAACAACTGGGATATCTTCGTGGATTATGTTTGGAACGAAGGAAAGAAGTAAAGACGATGAGTGTGAGCACAGATACAGAGCGGATTTTCCGAATCGGTGGCTATGTAAAGCGGGCAAAACTGAATCTGCGCAATGAGCGTGAGATAAGAGCCTTTCATCGAAATGCGATTGAAAGACGGTTTGGTGATTTTGAGGATGGCACACTCGTGGATGTTTATATCGACATCACCGGTTATAAAGAAACGGCCAAGCGTCCTGAGATGCTGCGGCTTATGCGGGATTGTGCAGATGGAAAAGTGAATCTGATTTTTGCAGAAACCAAAGGATATTTGAGTGCAAACACACGAGAGTTCTGCTACTGGCTCCATTTCATCTTTAATCTGAAAGAACGGGTAGACATCATAACTGACGATGACAAGTTCAACATCAACACGATTCTCAACGCAGACAAGCAGCGTGAGGCACTGATAAAAATGGCTGAAGACTACATTTATCTGAATCCGCCTGACCACCAGAAGTGGTTGAATGGAGTGGTTTCTGCCATCACAAACTTACGGGAGGACGGATAAGGATATGGCAAAGGATGAAAACAAGGAATCGGAAATCCGAGGCGATGAGCAAGAAATCGTAGACCAGCGGCTTCCGGTGTGGCGTCCGCAGGATGCTGACCGAGAATATTACCGGTATGAAACGAAGAAGAGAATCCAGCATTATACGGTTCCGCCGCAGACTATTTTCCGTCCAGCAAAACCAACGCCTACCATTCGAGATGCAGAGCATAAGCGTGTTGCAGTTTATGCCCGTGTGAGTACGAAGAGCAAAGAGCAGGTCTCCTCCATCGAAAACCAAACAAAGTACTATACAGAGAAGATTGCCAAAACGCCCAACTGGGATCTGGCGGAAATATACAGTGATGAGGGAAAATCCGGCACATCGAAAAAATGGCGTCCAGAGTTCAAACGAATGCTGGAAGATGCGTCGAAGAAGAAAATGGATTTGATCGTTTGTGCCAGTGTGTCTCGTTTTGCCCGTAACATCTCTGACCTGATTGAGGAAGTGCGGAAACTAAGAACGACGAATCCGTCAAACCCGGTCGGCGTGTATTTTGAAACGGAGGACCTTTATACGCTGGACCCGAACATCAACGAAAGGCTTCAGATGCAAGGCCTTTTTGCAGAGTGGGAATCCGGCAATAAAAGTCGCCGCATGATCCTATCCTATGATCAAAGAATCTGCACTGGACAGTTTCCGCTATCCGATCTGCTCGGTTTACGGCACACAATAGAGGGCGGTTTCATCATCGAGGAAGAAGAGGCTAAGACCGTAAAATATATCTTCCTCGCTACACTGTGCGGATACACCGCAGAAGAAATTGCAGAGGTGCTGACGGAGAAGCAACGGCCAACACTTCGAGGCCGTACTGAATGGACAGCCTCAATGGTGAAAGCAATTATGGAGAATGAACGGCGTTGGGGTGATCTTGAGGTTCGGAAAAGGGTCGTCATTGACTATAAGGAAAAAGTGACGGCGAAAAACGATGGTCTGAGAGAAGGAGCCTACATCCCCCATTACCATGAGGGAATTGTATCTCCTGAAATTGCAAGAGCAGCACATATGATGCGAGCCAGCCGATACAAGTTCGGAAGTGTCCCGGATGTTTATGTGATCGATAGTGGAGCACTGAAAGGCTTCGTCAGTATCTCCCCGACATGGAGCGGCATCGACAATCGGGCTTTTCAGGATATTTCACGCCAAGTTTACAACGAGGATGAGTTTTGCGAGCTTCAGCGTCGGGCAAATATCATGAACGGCAGAACACACAGCAATGTCGTTTCCATGACGCTGAATGATTACCGGGTTGCACCCGGTGTCATGTTCATGACCCGCAGTGATCCGCAGCTTACATTTTCGCAAAGAAGTATGAAATTGAATGCAGTCTGTTGGGAAAAACTTGGGCAGCAGAAATATGTAGAGTTCTTGTACCACCCGGTACTGGAAGTAATCGCAGTACGAAGCTGCAATGCCACAAACCCCAATGCGGTGCTATGGGACGAAACGAAAAAGTCGGGGCTTCAACTATGTACTTCCGCATTCTCAAACGCCGTCTATGATAAGCTCGACTGGATGAGAAAGTATAAATTCCGATTCAGAGGCGTGACCCGTGTCAGAGGGGGCGAAAAGATCATTTTCTTTTTCCTTGATGAACCGCAGATATTGGTTGGAAAGGATAAAAAGCACCTTGATGCTATGGACACCTCAGATTCAACCGTAAAGTACATTCCCTATAAGGAAAGCGAGTGTGGCGAAGCGGCTGGTTTGGTGGCAGGAATCGCTTACCCTGAGAACTGGCAGGAACAAGTTGGTGTCAGTTATGAGATCAAACAGCAACGAGGGCGTGTCCTTGATGCGGTGTCTTCAGCGGATATTCGCAACCATGGTACAAAAGTAGTGAACCCTTTTATAGGAGTAATCCCTACACACGGAGAGCTTGAAGATGAATTAGAACAAATCTATGAGGCAATGTAACCGGAGGACAATATGGATAACGATAATTTTTCCTTTCTCGCTGATGCAGAAAGCTCGATAACGGGAGATAAAACCGAAGGGTACACGCCCAAGGAGCAGGAGCTGATTCATCAATTGGTTCAAGAACGACTGGGCAAGAAAAATGCCATCGAGTTTGAATCTCTCGATGACTATGTTGTTCCGCCCAAAATGTTCTTCTCCATGATTAAGAAACCGGCTGTGAGTATTCGTGCAAACAGAATGGAATTTAGTATGTCAGCGATCCGGCTGTTTGAGGGTGTACAGCATGTCCTTCCTATGCTCAGTGAGAATAAAAAGCGAATGGTTGTGGCCATCTGTGCGGAAGAAGAAATCTCTTCGATTGAATGGGCAAGACTAAAGAAAGATAAGTGGGTCAACCGTTCTATATCCTGCCCGGAATATGTCCAGAGCATTTATAAGATGATGAACTGGAATAAGGATTGCCGGTATAAGGTCTACGGACGGCTTGCCAATTCTGAGCGAGGGCTGGTTCTGGTATTTGATCTTGCATCCGCTGTTATGTTTGATCCGCTGCCGGAGGAGTACTTTGACAAGCACACCGGCAAAATGAAGAAACGCATTGTTAAATACTATCCTGATGAGATCCGCATGAAGTTGGGCAGGAGTTATTCGGATTATGAAGCCCTTCAGCAACGAAGCAGCTTCGAATCACTATCCGGATACATGGACACCAGCGGAGGCGCTGTTCCCGCTACGGTTTCTGAAGAGCTGGCTGCTTCCATCAGTATGCAGGAGCAGGAGAAGAAACGGGAGACTTTGTTTGGCACGATTATTGGAAATGGAGGTGACGATGATGTCCGAAACAACGAATGAGGATAGAATGTACCCAATCGAAATGACGCTGCAAGGCGCTCGCTGCTGTATCAGCATCGGCAAGGGCGTTATAAAAGCCTTGGGAAAGCCGAGCCATGTCTCAATTAAAATTTCAGATAGCCATGATTCTTTGAGCGTTTTCCCTTGTGATGAGGATGATGTGATGGCTTTCCGAGTTCCGCTGAAACTGTTCACCGATCACAGATGCGTCATGAGGATCAACAGCAAGCAATTTGTTCATGGAATCATGCGGACAAACCAGATGGACACTTCAAAGACATATGTTTTATCCGGCGAGTTTCTGGAAGAGAAGAATACAGCAGTATTCTCGTTAGTTGAGGGCGTCAGTCTTCGTACACAAAAAGGGATGGCGCAGTCATGAACGATTTCGTCAGAGAGTTTTTTGAGGATCAGCCTGAATTACTCAGGCGATATGAACGCAACGAGGCACGATATATCTTGCAGCTTCCGAAGAACTACGATACAATTAGCATTGACTTTGGAATTGATAAGAATGAGATGAAGCGGCTGGTGATTGCCCTTGCCGAGCTTGATCTGACCATTGATGAATGGCTCTGCTTTAAGATGAAAGAGCTGATTCTGGCCGACAGACTATCCAAGGAAAACAGAGGCGAAGAATAAGGGATTATGCGCTACTATGTTATCTCCGATGTTCACGGATACTATACGCAGATGAAGTCTGCTTTGGAAAAGGCAGGCTTCTTTTCCGATACAACTCCTCATAAGTTAATCATGCTCGGAGATTTATTTGATCGAGGGCATGAGGCGAAACAGCTTCAGCAGTTCATATTGGAGCAGATGGAGCAAGACAAGATAATTCTCATTCGTGGAAACCATGAGGACCTATTTGTGGAGCTTGTGACCACGGATGCAGGGATGCCATATAGCTATCACAAATCAAACGGAACTTATGATACTGCACTCCAGTTAACGGGCTTTGATCCAGTGATGGCATCTATACGCCATTATGATTTTGCCGATGCAGCGAAAGACACACCGCTTTACAAAGAGATTATCCAAGCGATGCTTGATTACTTTGAGACGGAACACTATGTTTTCACGCATGGCTGGATACCAAGCATTCCGAACAGGGATAAAAGCTACAGCTATATTTCTTCTTGGAGAGAAGCAGACCGTGAGCAATGGAATCAAGCAAGATGGTTCAATGGCATGGATGCAGTACAGACCGCAGATGAGAATAAGACCATTGTTTGCGGACACTGGCATACTTCGTATGGCCATAGCAAATACGAACACAAGGGGACCGAGTTTGGAGAAGATGCGGACTTCTCTCCCTATTATGGTCCCGGAATTATTGCCATAGATGCCTGTACAGCGTTCAGTGGAAAGGTAAATTGTCTTGTGATAGAGGATTAACGGCGTGGCGTAGTACGGGATTGAACTTTGCATATCCGTTTATAACCACGCTTTAGACTGGCACAATATAAAGAGTGAATGTAAGCAAAGTATTGAAGTTTTTTTCTGGATTCCTTACGGGACGACCTGAAACCCATTGAAATTCTGAGATTCTACTGTTATAATATTAACTACAATCTTTCGGAGGTGCGAAAGGTTGGAGTTGCACCACATACACCACTTGGAGCACCACTATGGTGTATGCTTTCAGCAGGGAAATGTACAGAGTTATCACACACGGGAAAATGTGACCTGTAAGCAAAGCACAGTATTAACAGGGCTTCTACACAGCTATTCCATGTGAGGAATCTTATCCCGACAATGAAGACCCTGGAACCAAAGCGGGCTGAAAACAAAGCCGAAAAAGCAGCGGTAAATGGTTCTGCAGAGGATGCAACCGTGTCCGCTCCAAGCGTACAGATTGATCTTTCCAAGGTGAAAATCGAGCCTTTGTTTGCAGATGATGTAGACTTTGAAACATTCAGCAAGTCTGATTTCAGAGTGGTTAAGATCGAAGCCTGTGAGGCAGTGCCGAAGTCCAAGAAGCTCCTGAAATTCACACTGAATGACGGAACAGACCGGAAACGCACCATTTTAAGCGGTATTCACGAGTATTACGAGCCGGAAGAGCTGGTTGGGAAGACCTGTGTGGCAATCACAAACCTGCCGCCGAGAAAGATGATGGGTATTGATTCCGAGGGTATGTTGATTTCCGCAGTGTACGAGTATGACGGACGGGAAGGCTTAAATCTTTTGATGCTGGATGACAGTATTCCGGCAGGAGCAAAGCTGTACTAAAGAGGTCATTTACTACAAAAAATCGCGTTACTACAACTTTTCTACAACTTTTGCGTGAGACCCTACGAAACCGGATGAAGCAATATGAAAGGCGGATCTGCTTATAAAATGCAGATTCGCCTTTCTTTTTACATCAGCTTCATGTTCACACTAATGTTTTTTGCCTTCTCCTGCATATTCTCTTGTGTGATATGGGTGTAGATGTCCATTGTGGTAGAGAAATCGGCATGCCCCATGACTTGCTGAATGAATTTAACATCGTTGGTGCTTTCGCAGAGCCGGGTACAGAAGGTGTGCCGCAAGTTGTGAACACTAAAATGAGGGAGCAGATCCGGTTCACGGTCTTCCAGTTCAGCCTGATCCATTTCCTCCATGTTGTAAGTTACGCTGATTCTCTCAATCGCCCGATTGATATTGTGGGCGCTCATGAATGAGCCGGTTCGGTTGCGGAAAACAAAACCGTGAACTCCTCCTAACACCAGTTGATCGTCTGGATACAATGCGTCGATGGTTTCAATCTGGAGGCGAAGCTGCTCGGCCACCTCTGGATAGAGGATAGGGATAATTCGTGTACCGCTCTCAGTTTTGGGAGTGGTAATGTGAAATCCGGCTTTTCCGTCAATGACCCGGTAGATTAAGTTGTGGTTGACGGAGATTGTGTTTTCGCTCAAGTTAATATCGCTTTTGGTAATGCCGGTACATTCTGCTACACGCATTCCTGTTCCAAGGAGCACAGTCATGATGGGGAGCCAATGGCTGTATGTAGGGGACTTGGCAATAAAACGCAGGAAATTCTGCTGTTGCGTTTTAGTGAGTGCGATCCGCCGTTTAGGCTTTGGAGCGCTGCCATCCGTCTTGAGCTTGCGGTAAATGCCCTTGCTGGGATTTTTGCGGATGTAATCGTCGTCCACGGCCATTTCAAGCGTAGGGTGAACAATGGTGTTGATGCTCTCCAGTGAGTTGATAGCAAAGCCGTGTTTCAGCAGTTTGGTATAAAACGCGAGAATATCACTTCTGTGGATTTGTGGCAGAGGCATGTTAGCGAAAGGCTCTTCTTTCACATAGAAGTCCCACAGGTAAAGATAATTTGCTCTGGTAGAGGGCTTCAGTTTGATGTTGTTATTCATGTAGACCTTGAACATATCATTCAGGGTAAGCTTCATGGCTTCCTGAGTACGGATGCCATCATCCTTATCTTTGTTGATCTGCTTTTCTTTGACACGAAGACTTGCGAGATCGGAGTCGTAAAGATATTTCTTTTTAGTGCCTAATTTGTAGACATACATATAGCTGCCATCTGCCCGTTGTGTTTCTCCGGGCCGAAGATTTCGTCCTTTGTTGTCTTTTCTCACTTTTGCCATTACTGGTACCTCCTGATTATAAAAGTGTAGTGCGCCTTACTGGCATGGTTATTTAGCCGGAAATATCATAAAGATATTCTTTGATACGCTGGACACTCCATAGGACACGGGTGTTCATGGTAATGCGTGCATTGGCAAGATCCCCAATCTGTACTGCAGTGTGCCTTCCACAGCACAACAGTTTGCAAAGGGTATCGGTATCAACAGCCAAGCACTGCTCCGGCGGTAGGTCATTCGGTTTTCTTTTCTCCATAATCGTCCTCCTTTTTTCGATTACAATGATCCCTTACGATTTGTAGAAGAAGGTTTTCAACAAAAACAATGAAAACGGTCTTGAGGTCAGGAGGTATTGAAAAACAAAAGAACTCTAATGGGGCCATTTCCTACGCCAGAACGGTTCTGCCGTGTATTTCAGGCTGCTGCTGTGCAGCATTTCGATTATGGGCGCGCTTCTGTGGTCATCGCACACTGTCCAGAATTCCTGTATAACTCCCCATAGAGGTTATGAACTTGTCAAGGTACTAAAAGAGCGTAGGGATCATCCGGTATTACCAAATGATCCGATACATCCTATAAATAGGCGGGGAAGAAAGAACTTCTGCAAAGAGGAAAGAAAATTTAAAGAAAATCCAAAAATCAATATATAGAATGTTTGAATTGACAAACACTATATATTGTGTTAGAATTGCAATGTAATTGATTTTTGTGCGTTGCCCGTCAGGGTACACAGGCTTTAGGGCTTGTGTTGCGGAGTAATGACTGCATTGCACACGCTGTTAATTTTGTACTTGTGTCAGTAGTATCACTGCGCCTTTTCAGGCCGGTATATTGCTGGCTTTTTTTATTTTACGGGATTTACCCACCATTGCGAGAATGACATCGGTTCATAGGCAACTATGGACGCCAGGCTTTATGCCGTCTGTCATTCTCGCTTTTTTATTGCCTGTAAGCCTGAAAGGGCTTTAAGGATAAATCAAAACTGAGAAAGGCAGGTCATGTACATGAATGTGAAGCAGAAAAGAAAGCAGAATGGTCGGCGGGTCAAGCCGGCACACTCCACGGACTGGAAGATGAAGAGACAGGCAGTATCTTCGCTCCGGCCCCAAAATGTTGCACCAATGGCGAGGGCAGTTATTTTGCCCCGAAGATCACGAAGGGGGATTTGATATGTCTGGCAGCAATAGTGCTGAACGAAAGCGGCATGAACCGCTGGTGCTGGTAGAAACGGCAGATCTTTCAGAAGAAGACTGGCTGGATTACCGGCGCCGTGGAATCGGCGGCAGCGATGTATCAGCAATCTTTGGCACTTCTCCATTCCGGACAGCCAGGGATCTGTACTACGACAAACTGAACATAGCGTCAGTGGAAGATGATGAGGGCAACTGGGTTGCCATGGAAATGGGGCATTTGCTGGAGCCTCTGGTAGCAAAGATATTCGAGCGGAAAACCGGATATCGGGTCTACCAAATCAAAAAGATGTTCCAGCACCCACAGTATCCTTGGATGCTGGCTGATGTGGACTACTTTGTGGAACTGCCGGATGGCACCACAGCAATCCTTGAGATCAAGACCACAAACTATAATGCCAGAGATAACTGGTGGATGAATGGGAAGGAGACTGTTCCAGTCTACTATGAATCTCAGGGGCGTCATTATATGGCAGTAACGGATCTTGACCGATGTTTCTTTTGCTGCCTGTATGGTAACAACGAGGAGGAAGTTATTATCCGGGAGGTCAAGCGTGATTTCGAGTATGAGGCTGAGATGGTCTTTTTGGAGCAGTATTTCTGGGAAAACCATGTGCAGCGCCATGTGCCGCCGCCCTATACAGAAAGTGGGGCCTTGATTATTGAGAGCGCACGCAAACACTTTGGTCCGGCAGATAAAAATGCCCCGGCCGTTGCACTCGACCTGGATATGACTGCAAAACTTATGCAGTATTTGCGGCTTCTGGATGAAAAGAAAAATGCAGAGGTGTACTCCAAAGAAATCGACAAGGATATTCAGCGTCTGAAGGCGCTGTTGATTGCGGAAATGGGTACCAGCTGCACTGCAGTCTGTGAGCAGGAGGGAGTGAACTATACGGTTACCTATACCCCTGTTCGCAAGTCCATCATCGACAAGGATAACCTGCTTCGGTTGAAACTGGAGCATCCGGATATTTACGAGCAGTTTGTTACAGTATCCGAATCCAGACGGTTCAGTGTTAGAGCCTCGATTATGGAGGCCGCTTAGTGAGGTGAAAAAGGATGAATTGTATTGGTACCTACGACGGGACGATTTTTTATAATCCTGCCAATAAGTTTTGTATCATCAGTGTAAAAACCGCAGACCAGAGTGTGCCAGCTGAGGCCAGGTCAAACAGGCGGTACAAAGACCATTTGATTCGCTTTACAGCTGTGGGGTATGAGATTCCACGGACAGATGCGGTAGAGTTGGAACTGGATGGTGAATGGGCAAAAGGCAAGTATGGTGTCCAGCTCCAGGTGGAGCAGTGGCGTGAAATTGTGCCCAGAACAAAAAACGGCGTAGAGGGCTACCTTGCCTCCGGGCTTATCAAAGGGATTGGTCCCAAAACTGCCGCAGACATTGTGGAGCGGTTCGGTGTGGACACATTGGATATTCTGGAACACCAGCCGGAGCGGCTGTTGGAGATCCGGGGCATTACGGAAAATAAATTGGAGGACATCAAAGCTTCTTATGCAGAAAACCGTATGCTCCAAGGAATTATGACCTTGCTGGCACCGTTTAAGATTACTCCCAAGACGGCATTGAAAATATATCAATATTTCGGCCCGACCAGCGTAGAGATTTTGGAAAAGAGCCCATTTGAGCTTTGCCAGATCTCCGGCTTTGGATTTCGGCGGGTAGATGCAATCGTACAAAAGAGCGGGGGCGATCTCCATGACCCCATGCGTATCAAAGGGGCTGTCTTTTGTGCGCTGGATGAGGGCAAGAGTAAACGAGGCCATCTGTACATCAGTTCTGAAGAACTGGAGAAATCAGCGCTGAAACTGCTCAATGAGAAGATACCTGTACCGGAGCTTCGCCTGCATCAGCAGGAAGTCAGGGATATGATGCAGGAAATGATCCTGAATGGAGCAATCGTTTCCGTGAAGGATAATATTTATCTTCCCAGAGTGTTTGCCCAAGAGGATGAAACGGCGCGCCGGATCGCCCAGCGTCTGGTCACCCAGATGCCAGTAGAGCATATTGCGCCGGTGCTGGAACAGGTCAAGGTTGAAATGGGACTGCGCCTGTCTGCACAGCAGGAGGCTGCGGTCTATGCAGCATTTAGGCATGGCTTGTCAGTGATTACGGGTTCTCCTGGTACTGGTAAAACAACAGTGCTGCGGACGATACTTGAGGTTTACCGGCGGCTGCACCCTGATGGCAAAATTGCTCTTATGGCGCCTACCGGTCGGGCAAGCCGCAGGATGTCGGAGAGTACCGGCTTTGAGGATGCCCGAACATTACACAGTGGTCTGGGACTGACCAGTGAAGAGGATGAGGGTAGCCGGAACAGAAAGTCAGAGCCACTGTCGGCCGATTTAATCATTGTGGATGAGTTTTCCATGGTGGATATGTGGCTTGCCGAGAAATTCTTTGAGCGCATGAAGGCAAATGCCAGAATCGTACTGGTAGGCGACCCAGATCAGCTTCCCAGCGTAGGAGCCGGAAATGTGTTTCGTGAGATCATCGAGACCCAAATCGTCCCGGTAACGGTGCTGGATCAGATTTTCCGTCAGTCGAAGGACAGTCTGATTGCCTATAACGCCAAATTTATTAACGAGGGCAATACCAAACTGTTTTATGGACCGGACTTTGTTTTCGTGTCTGGTGATAGTCAGGAAGACACCGCTGAAAAGATTACAGAACGGTATTGTTTGGAGATACAGGAGAGTGGCATTGAGAATGTGCAGATTCTTTCACCTTTCCGTTCAGAAGGCGCCGCGTCGTCGGAACAGCTGAATGAGACCATTCGTGAATTGGTCAACCCATTCCGCTCTGCGGAGGAAGAAATCAAGTTTGGCCCCAGGATATTCCGGGTCAATGACCGCATCATGCAGACCAAGAACACAGAAAAGGTCTCTAATGGAGATCTGGGCTTCATCCGGTATATTAAGGACACTGACCAGGGTAAAAAAATCGGCATGGATTTTGGCGCTGGCAGAACACTGGAATACGGCGTAGATGATTTGAGCAATGTGGATCTGGCTTATGCTACTACGATCCACAAGGCTATGGGCTCTGAGTATGAGACCGTTATTATGCCGCTGCTCAAAGCGCACACCATCATGATGTACCGTAATCTGCTCTACACCGGAATCACGCGTGCCAAAAAGCGGGTGGTTCTGATTGGGCAGAAACAGGTATTGTTTATGGCAATCCATCGTAATGAGATCGGCAAGCGGAATACGCTGCTGGGTATGCGTATTCAGATGTATTTCAAAGCCTACGCAAAGAAAGCCGGTATCCCCATTCCGGCTGCGTTGGAAGAACAATTAAAGAACGCAAGTTAAAAAAGAGAGGTCAGATGCAGAAATAGCACTTGGCGTCTCCTATTTTTATGTCAGAAAGGAGTTTCCAACATGAACGAAAAAAGTAATCCGATGCCTATGATGTACAAAACAATTCCGGCAGTGGCAGAACTGAACAAGGTGCCGGGCTTTGACCCGCTCAAATTTCTGCGCCATAAGGTATCCAGAAAGACCAATGAGGAAATGCTGCAGTTGGAATTGCCTTATCAGAAACTGTGGTTCCGTCTGCGTCACCCACAGGGCCGCATGAAACTGACTACCCTGCGAATCACGGAACAGCTTGCGATTATGGAGGCCAGAGTCTATCTGGACCGCAGTGATGCAGAGCCCATCAGCAGTTACATCTCGCAGCATAGTGCAGAAGAAGGTACTGACTATGTACAGGCTGCCCAGGATGAGGCATTGAGTGCTGCGCTGTCGGATGCCGGTTTCGGTCTGCAGTTTGCCGATGTTGCTGTTGACAGTACGGGCAAGGTGTTTGGAAGCAGTATTCCGCTTTCCGGGACGGCTCCTATCCGGCAACCGATGCCAAATGCGGCGCAGAGGCCCGTAGAAGCCCCTGGAGCGGCGCTGCGGCAATCTGGTGGGGAAGTTCATGCCCGGCCGGAAAGAGCGCCTCAGAACGCCGTAGAGGGCCGTAATACGCCTGCTCGTCCGGCGCCTATTCAGAAACCTGCGGCAAAGCCGGTTCAGAATGAACAGTCCCCGGTTTCTCCGGTACAGCCAGTTGTCCAACAGATGGTTGCAGAAGAGAAGGAGAATATGGATACACTGCCTGCCGGCAAGGTAGAGGAGAATGCTTCCAATATGGAGCTGCCGGTACCGAGCCGCGAGGTTACATTGGATAGCAGTCCAAAACAGGATGATGTGTCTGAGCAGCCGACCGCCTCCGTATTCCAATCGGATGAACCGGAAGAACTGCCTGTGGCGCCTGTTGTCCAACAGGAAGCACCCGATCAGCCTATGGCGCCTTCTTATACGGAGAGCACTCCGGTAGAAGACATCTTGAAGGTAATGACCTTTGAAGAAGCGCAGAATGTGGTGGTGGATAGCGGTCTGAGCAAAGGAAAGACCATGGCAACAGTTGCCAAGGAGCGTCCGGTGAGTCTGAAATTCTACCTCACCCCCGGCAACAAGAGCACCAACAATATCGTTCGTGCTGCGGCGCAGATCATGCTCGATGGTATGGCCGCACAGAAAGCCGGATGATAAGCAGCCCCATCTATGGGGCCAAGAAGGGAGGGAGAACAGATGGACTCATATCCAGGAGATTTTCCGTTCGGTATTATGGATGTAGTGGAACTTCTACATCTACGAATCAGACGCCGACAGGCAAACAGTGTATATGTGGATTGCCCGTTTTGTGGTGACCGCCGCGGTAAGATGAATGTGAATTTCGTCAAAAATGTCTGGCGGTGCAATTATTGTGATGAGCATGGCGGTATGCTTGCGCTTTATGCGCGGCTAAACAATACGACTACATCCGATGCGTATTGGGAAATAGGAGAAGCCCTGTGCAACGATTTTCACAGGGAACGGCCGAACTCTGGATATGAGATGGCAGGAAACCAGCAGGCTGGCACTGGGTCCCCGGTTTCGGGGACTCAGACCGACCTTGCGGGATATGAGAGGAGGGGCGAACTAAAAACAGTGCAGCAAGCAGAACGGGCCAGCGGACAGGAAATTCATCAAACGCTTTCGCTGCTGCTCGCTATGCTGCCTCTTCAGCCTGCCCACCGCAACCATCTGCACTCCCCAAAACGGGGACTGTCGGATGAACAGATCGACCGGATTGGGTTCAAGAGTACTCCACCCCCATTCCTTTGCCGCTCCATTACCGAGCGGCTGATGAAACAGGGATGCAAGGTGGAGGGGGTGCCCGGCTTTTATCTGGATGACAGCGGGCGCTGGACCATGAACTTCTACCGAAAAAACGCAGGGATTTTGATTCCGGCTGTGGGATACGACGGTATGATACATGGCCTGCAGATACTTTTGGATAGTCCGCTCAAGCAAAAAGATGATCCACCGGATAAGTCAGGAGCCAAATACATCTGGTTTTCGTCCTCGTCCAAAAATATGGGTGTCACATCCGGGAGCCCGGTACATTTTATCGGCAATCCATCTGCTCGGGTGGTCTATGTCATTGAGGGACTGCTGAAAGCAGACATCTCGCACTGCCTGACAAACCGGACTTTTGCGGCGATTGCCGGCGCAAACAACACAAGCCAGTTGGATACGCTGTTTGCACTGCTGGCACAGAATGGCACTGAGGAGATCATTGAGGCTCATGATATGGATAAGTACAGTAACCAAATGACCTCCAACGGGGCATCTAAGATCTATCTGATGGCCCGGAAAAATGGAATGGCATGTCGTCAGCTGACCTGGAATCCGAATTATAAAGGGTTTGATGATTGGCAGCTTGCCCTTCGGGAGAAAGAACAGAAGGAAAAGGAGGTGCAGAGAATGAATTTTAAGCAGCAATATCTGTGCGGTAAGTGTGACTTTACCTATATAGATGGCTGCGTCGAGCTTTGGCACACCAGAGCGGAGAAAGATTTGGACCTGACAGAGTATCTGGGGCTTACAAAGGAAGAGTATCAGATATTTCTTGCTCAGGGCAATCGGGCGCTGAAGGATATTCTGGACAGCCAGAGAGTTTTCCGGAGGTTTTGCATTTACCAGCTTTGCCTAAGTGAGACACAGACAGTACCATTCGCATTCAAGCGACTGGATGCGCTACATAAGGCTGGATATGAACAGCCGCCTGCCGCCGCCTATCAGACGGTATGGAGCGCAGAGGTCTGTTGCCCAAAGGGGCAGAATGACATGGAAGTGCTGGGGCGCCTGTTCCTGGACTTTAATGAGCATTTGCCGGAAGATTACAGAGGTCGTCCGTTGGCTCCATCTGATGTGGTGGAACTGGACTGCCAAGGCAAACGCACATACTTCTATGTGAATGACTGCCGGGATTTTGCGCCGGTACGCTTCTCCCCATTCTTGTGTAAAAGACTTCCGGAGCCTGCTCAAAAACAGGAATGAAGGGATAGGGGTCAGATGCGTATTGCAGAAAAGAAGAAAAGCCAGATTACAGCACTGTATGAGCAGTGTTCCAATCTTCCGGTAGATGTCAGAAGTTGTCTGGAGAATGGCTACTTTACCGTAACGGTACCTCCACCCTGGAATATGAGCAATCAAAAGACTGCGCAGGAGGTGCAGGACAAAATCAAGGAATGGTCAAGGCAGTATACTGGCGTGGTCTGCTACTGTTTTGACAGCTTCAGCACACTTTTATATGTGCTGTGAGCAACACACAATGGCATGGAAAGGGTCATAACGGCCTGCTCCATGCCATTTTTTGCGAAAGGAGATTTTACAATGGGTGTTTTTTCAGAAATAGTAATGGAGCAGCAAAACAGTATGTTCGATTCGTCTGCAGCCTTTGAGGATGATGAAGCCTTTGAGCTGGAGGAGATGGAATCTTTGCCTGTGCCGCCTGTAGGTACAGACACTGTCCCAGTATCGGCGGCTTCGGTTTCTGCCGGTGAGACTGCTTCGGCTGATGCAGAGGAAGAACCTGTGGATGAAGTAGCGTCTGATGGGGAAGAGAAGTCTGCTGAGGAGGGGAATTCGGCACAACCGCCCGCCGCAGAAGATGAAGAAAAAAAGCGTGCGGAGCATGAGGCGGCTGAAGCCCAGCGCAAAGCGGAATTTGACGCCAAACAGCAGGCGAAGAAAGCCGCGGAGCAGGAGCAGATCGCCCGTCTGGAAGCGATGAGTGATGAAGAAGTAATCGCGGCCTCTACCCAGAGGGTGAGTACCGATGTGGAAAAACTGACACGGCGAAATATGAAGGAATGTGTGTCCGAGCATATCCAGATGCTCTGTATGGAAGATACGGCGTTTGCCCGTCTGACGATGCATCCGAAAAAGAACATGATCCGCTGTTTCCAGTACATCAACCGAAAGGCATGGGATTATGTGCAGGATGAACTAAAAGCAAGCGGAACCCACCCTGGTCCCGGACAGCAGACATATGGCTGCGATGTGCCGGATGATATGTGCTATCAGTGGGCAGAAGATTATTTCCGTGACCCTGATGCCAAGGAAGACCATGAGGATGAGGAGAAGTTTGTTCCCAAGCCGTATGCTGGGAAGTCCTCTGCAAAGAGCAAACCCAAGAAGGCGGCAGAGAAGAGAAAGACGGAACCCAAGGCGGCACCCAAGCAGGAGGAAAAAAAGCCTTCTCAGGATGGGCAGATGTCGCTGCTGGATTTTGGGATGGCAAAGGCAGGCTGAGCCGGCAAAGGAGGAAAAATGAAGAATGATTGCTTATAAGGGTTTTCGCCCCGGGCTGATATGCCGTGGCTATCAGTTTGTGATGGGGCTCAATACGACTGAAAAAGCAAATTGCAGGGAAAATGGATTTCACTGCGCGGAAGACCCGCTGGACTGCCTTAGTTATTATTCCAGCCTGGAGCATTCGGAATATTATATTGTCAACGCCGGCGGCGACATCGATGAAGATGAGCATGACTCCAAAATCGCCTGTACGGAGCTGACTGTGATTAAGCGGCTCACCAAAGAGGAGCTGTTTTTACATGGTTTGGCCTACATGGCAGATCATCCGCGCAGGGTGTGGAGCTCCCATGTGGCAGCCAACCGGGCAATGGCGAACTGCGGCTATGCGGTGGTACGGGGTAAAGACCCCGTTGCCACCGGCAGACTGGGAGACATCCTTGCTTTTGCGAAGGAAGCACCGGATTCGGAAAGTATCGTACAGGTTGCAGTGGGCCGGATTGACGGCGTTACATTACTGCCTGATGTGTGGTATAGCGTAGATTTGACAAAGAGGATGGTGAATTGAGATGAAAAAAAGAGCCCTGATGGCACTTCCCAAGCTGACAGCGACGGATGAAATGAAGCAAATCGCGACTTCAGACCTGCCAAGAAAGGAAAAAACTGACTACGGATATGTTCGGGAAGTCTGTGAGTATTATACCTATCTAAGATGTATCAAACAGGATGGGATATTGAAGGTGGCTTTCTTTTTCCCGGAGCATCTTCGCCTGGATGGGAGTAATCCGGCCTATGAAGTGTATCTGGATAAAGAAAAGCGGCAGTTTATTACCTATAACAGCCTGATACAGAAATGGAGCGAATCCAAGCTGGACAGACTGGACTGGAAGCGGCAATACTGGTATACCAAAGCCTACTGGATCAGCGATGAAGATGAGACATCTATACAGGCATATCTGAACATCAATAAAAAAGCGGTAGAGGCAATCCGGCAGTTTCAGCGGGATGTGCGTGATGAACAGCTCGAACAGCGGCACCGGCGGGAAACTGACCCATGGGATAAGGATATGGAACAGGTGCCGGAGCTTCCAAAGGACTGGAGCCGCTGGGTGGATAAGGTTGCCATTCGGCAAAATTACATTTACTACCACTATAAAAAGGGCGGCGCCAAAACAGGTTACTGTACCTACTGCGAAAAGGAAGTGCCGATCAAAGTACATCCACATCACAATCAACAGGGCCGCTGTATTTGCTGCCGGCATCCGGTAGTATTCAAAGCCTATGGACGAGCGGGGTATATGCAGACAGAAAAACATTTTGCCTACCTGATCCAGCGATGCAAAGACGGCTTTGTAGTTCGTGAATTTCAGGCTGACCGGACATATGGGAAAGAAAGCCTTCCAAACTCCAAGCTTTATTGTCAGGAAATCCGGCGCACGATTTATGACCGGGAAAGAAAACCAAGAACCTACTATTGGGGTCTGTATAAACAGCGAAATATGCGCTGGATTTCCGGAAGCCCCTGTTCTTATAGTTGGTCTGGTTCGCATGATGGACGGGTTTATGGCAAAACACTGCCAACTTTGGAACAGCAGGAACTTCGATGCACAGGGCTCGTCAACTGGATTCGGAAGCAGAAAAGCGTTGATCCGGAAAAATATCTGGCTGTGCTCGAACGGATACCTCAAATGGAACAGATCAGCAAGGTGAACCTGCCGAAGCTTACCAAGGAATGTTTCAGTTCCTGCGGAACAGTCAGCGAACTAATCAAAAACCATAGTGCCGGGAGTCTGATTAAAGCTCTGGGCCTTGACAGCAGGAGGTTTCAGCGACTTCGACTCCATAATGGAGGCTGTGATCTGCTGCGGTGGCTGCAATATGAAAAGGGCATCGGCAGGGAAATCCCGGATAATGTCCTTTTGTGGATGTGTCAGCAGGATATTGAGCCTGGGGATGTCCAGTTCATTGCTGACCGCATGAGCATGGTGCAGGTCTATAACTATGTACGGCGTCAGATGCCATCCTTCCGGCGAAACAGCCATGAGGTACTGCGTACCTGGGAGGATTATCTTTCCATGGCAAAGAAATTGCACATGAATGTATATGATGAGATCGTATATCGCACCAGAAAGCTGCGGCGGCGCCATGATGATCTGGTGCTCAAATGCCAGGAGAAGGATATTGAACTGCAGGCCGAGGAGATGGAGGAGAAATTCCCCCATGTTAATGCCATCTGTCAGGAAATCAAAGCGAAATATGAGTACGCTGATGCGGATTACATGGTAGTGGTGCCAGACGGTATTCTGGACATTATTACCGAGGGGCGTGCGCTCCATCACTGTGCAGGCAGCAGTGACCGCTACTGGGACCGGATTGAGCGGCGAGAAAGCTTTGTGGTGTTTCTGCGTAAAACGGCTGATCCTTTCCATGCCTATTACACGCTGGAAGTGGAGCCGGATGGAACAGTGAGGCAGAAACGGACGGAATATGACCGGCAGAAGAAGGACATTGAGCAGGCAACAGAGTTCCTGCAGAAGTGGCAGCGGGTGGTTACCGCCAGGCTGACAGAAAGCGACAAGGCGCTGGCTGCGGAAAGCCGGATTCTTCGTGAGAAGGAATTTATCCAGTTGAAGAAGGATCGTGTCATCATCCATACCGGTCATTTGGCAGGAAGGCTTTTGGCGGATGTGCTGATGGCAGACCTGATGGAAAACACGGATAGCATCCAGTCTCCGGTATTGGCTGCTGCAGCGTGACAAAATGAGAATGGCCGGGCGTCCTTGAGGGCGTCCGGTCATTGATGAAGAAGGAAGGAGCAGAGCATGAAACAAATTGGAAATCTGGCAGTGGTTTGCGCCAGGCGACAGGATGTGCTGCTGCAGGTTGGCAGTGAAAAGGTATGTGTCCATGTGGGAGCCGGACCAGAGCGGAATACGCTTCACGCAGCGTGGGACGATGATGACGCCATTCAGCGTATTGTCCATGAATTGAATTTTGGCAGGTATGCAGCCGGCAGAAATGGGCTGCATACCGCACAGCAGGATTGCCCTGTGGGGCGGGGAAAGGAGAAAATCGCATGATCAAAAACCTGAATCAGCTGCGCAGGACACTTCGGGAAGGGACGCAGTTGGAGATATTGGATCACTGTCGGCCGGAGTGTATTGGGCAGATACGGAACATTACGCTGGTAAACACGCAGGGCTTTTATAGTACCGTAGCGAATCAGCCAGATGCGTCTGCCAACAGAGGCAACGGCGGCCGCGGCCCGATCCTTTGGTGGGGCAGAGCCGCCCACTGGCAGTTTGCAGACGGTGTTTGCAGTGTTTTCGACAGTGAACAGAAGCATACGGAAGAAGAACTGGTTATGTCCTTCCGGGTACTTGAAAAGGAGGCAGCATAATGGAACGGAATATTTTTGAAAAGCAGAGAGAATTGAATGACCGGCTCAACCGTTATCGGGATGAGTATTATAACCGCAATGCGCCCAGTGTGTCAGATGAGGTCTATGACAGACTCTTTGACGAGTTGAAAGAGCTGGAACAGGAAACGGGAATCCAAATGGCAAATTCGCCAACCCAGACAGTAGGCTATCCTGCGGTGAGCAGGCTGGAGAAAACCAGACATGAGATCCCGCTGCTGTCTTTGGATAAGACTAAGAGCAGTATGGATCTTCTGAATTTCATGGGTGAGCAGCAGGTGATGCTGATGCTCAAACTGGATGGCTTGACTGTAAAGTTGACCTATGAGAATGGAGAACTTCTGGAGGCGGCTACCCGTGGCGATGGTGACGAAGGGGAGATCATTACCCATAACACCCGAGCCATCAGCGGTATCCCTTCCCACATCACCTACAAAGAGAGACTGGTTGTGACGGGTGAGGGCTTTATCAGACCCAGTGATTTTGAGGAACTGAAGACCAGCCTGCAGGACAGCAGCGGTAAGCCCTATAAAAACGGCCGCAATCTGGCTGCTGGTTCCATCCGTCTGATGGATGCCAAGACATGCCGGGAGCGTCGGCTGGTTTTCATGCCGTTTGGTGTGCTGGAGGGCTTTCCGCACCTGACCCGGAAATCAGATAAGCTACGGGAATTGCGTGCGTTGGGGTTCCAGCCCTGTAAGTATCTGGTCACAAAGCAGAAACTGACGCTGGAAAATGTGGAAGCCGGTATCTATCAGCTGCGGCAATATGCCACTGACAAAGATATCCCCATTGACGGTATCGTGGTTTCGTTTAACGACATCGCCTATGCCCAGAGCTGCGGCCACACCGGACATCACTATAAGGACGGTCTGGCCTATAAGTTTGAAGATGACCTGCATGAGAGCCTGCTGCAGTACATCGAATGGACACCGGGCAGAACCGGAGAGATTGCTCCGGTAGCAGTGTTTACGCCGGTGGAAATCGATGGCTGTGAGGTCAGCAGGGCCAGTCTGCACAACTTGTCCTTTATTGAGGATCTGGAACTGATGGCTGGAAACCGGATTCTGGTAAGCAAGCGAAATATGATCATCCCTCATGTGGAGGAAAATTTGGACAGAGGCGGTTTCTCTATGGCGGATACGATTCCCCATGTTTGTCCCTGCTGTGGACAGCCTACCCGCATCCATGAATCAAGTGGAAAGGGCGAAAATGGCGAGAATCGCATCATCAAGACGCTGTACTGCGATAACCCTGACTGCGAGACCCGCCGGCTGAAAAAGTTCGTCCATTTTGTCAGCCAGAAGGCGATGGACATTGAAGGGCTGTCGGAGGCTACATTGGAAAAATTCATCGGTCAGGGATTTATCCATAGTTATCTGGATATTTACCGTCTGGATCGTTACCGGGCTGAAATCGTCCGCATGGATGGATTTGGTGAAAAGTCCTGGCAGCGCCTTTGGGACGCTATCCAGCAGAGCCGGAATACCACCTTTGAACGGTATCTGATTTCTATGGACATCCCTATGATCGGCAACACTGCCAGCAAGGTATTGGGTCGTGTGTTCCACTATGATTTGGATGAGTTTCGGGATGCGGTCTATGGCGGCTATGATTTCCGGCAGCTTCCGGATTTCGGGGAGATATTGCATAACAATATCCACGACTGGTTCTGTGTAGAAGATAATTTCTGTATTTGGGAGGAGTTACAGACTATGATGAATATTCAAAAGCCTGCTGTGGCAGAACACAGCGAAGACAGGGTGCAGGATAATCCCTTTGTAGGAAAGACTATCGTAGTTACCGGCAAGGTGGAACCCTACACCCGGGACGGAATCAATGACCTGATCGAATCACTGGGCGCCCATGCCGGCAGCTCGGTGTCCAAGAAGACGGATTATCTGGTCTGCGGCGAAAATGCCGGCAGCAAGTTGTCCAAGGCCAGGGATTTGGGCGTTACGGTGCTGTCACCTGCGGAGTTCTTCAGCATGGCCGGCGCTGAGTAAGAAAATATAGCATACCATCGGTATGCTGTCAGTTGATCAATGGGGAGAGAGCCATGTTGCGGCTCTCTCCCCATATCTTTTATGGAAGATTTCAAGTAGGAGGAATTTTAATGCATATCGACAGGATACCGGTTTACCGGGTATATCAGAGGGCTATTGATTTGGAGCTTTACCATGCCTTTGCCGAATTGGTAGTACAGACTTCTCAGGACGATACGGCGAGAAGGACTTACCGACAAACAAGGGCGATGCAGATATGGCAGGTGGAAACGGATGTGTCCGGCTATTTTGAACCATATCATCTGCGTTATCCTGGCGAGGTGTTGGAGCGGTTTGAGGAAAAACTGGGCAATGATGTCCGAGTTCTCCGCGCTCTGGCCCTGGCGCTGGGAAATACCTGTGCGATCCAGTCTGACAATATGTTTGTGGGAAATCAGCGGGGAGCATTCCTCCAGAAATTGCGGCGGTCTGCCGGAGAAGATGTGTACCTGCAGGGCGCTCTGTATCTTTTGGAAACAGATGCGGCACAGCGCCATGCCCTGTTGGAGAAACTGGCAGAAAGAGAGTATATGAGAACGGAAGAAGCCCTGTTTGTACTGTCGCTATTTGATGATACGGAACGCGGCTATGAGGCGATGCATACCCAGCTGAGCCGCCTGTTTACACAAAATCGAACACTTTCTCTGGTATATGATTTTGGTGTGCTGGAATGGTTCATCCGGTTCTATGCAGAGCAGGCAAAGAAATACCGCGGGAAAGCCGACCTGGTGCTGCGCACGCTGATGAAACTGCCGTATATGAATATGAAGCCCGACAGCCGCGAATTTTCGGTTTTGACTAAAGCAGGGTATCGCTGCGATGAAATCATTTTGGCAAATTCTCTCGCTGTATGGGCGGACAGGCTGCCGGACCGGTTGAGTTCCAAGAGCATCACTGCCGAGAAAATCGCAACAGCGTGTGGGCGGATGCTTCTGAATGCTCCAAAGGATCTTTCGGAAGAATTTTATGAGTATCTTGGCTGGCTGTTTCGGTTCTATAACAGCTTTACGGTCAAGTACGAAGGATTTCAGGGACTCTGGGAAGCGGTTCAATATGGTTTGAACCCCACAGCACCAAAAACACTGTTATGGATGAATCAAACGATACAGAAGGATTTTCCGTACCGATTTGATGTGTTTGATCCTCAGTACGATGATCTGGCGAAGGAACTGGAGCGGGATAACTATATGGAGTTGTTTACCCTGCAGATGCTGCATTCCAGGCAGAGGATCCCTTTGAAACAGTGGCTTTCCAGATATCAGGAACTGACCGGAGCTGACTATGGAGAATATTTCAGAAGTTGGCATACGAACGGTAGGCGGGTATTTGCCTTTCTGGTGGAAAAGAAGGAAATCAATCTATGGGAGTTTTTCAAGCAGCATCGGCAAGATGGTGAAGATGCGCCACAACTGAAACTGCTGCGGGAGTATGCCCTGAGAATTTCAAGTTGGAGGTGTTTCCGGTTTGTAGAGAGGCTACTGGCTGAGTACACTTTTTCCCAACTTCAAACGATTTTTGGCGAGCGGTTTTACTTTCACGAATGCTTTGTCAGGAGTGAGGGGTATTACAGCAGAAGGGAATATAAAACATACATCAGCCGTCCATTCCTATCTGCAGAGCAGCATCGGCAGCTCTATGACTGGGTGGAGCGTTCAGTTTTCCAGACTGAGCCGGAAAAATATGAGGACTTCGTTTTAAGTGCCTTAAAAGCACCGGAGATCCAACGCCTTTATGATAAAAAAGCGCTGGCAGCGGTGTTGCGGCAGTTTTTGCTCCACAGCGAGTATAACGGCTATGAAATCAACCGGCTGAAGGAAACATTCTATTCCAAGGAAGAGTTGGAAGATGAGCGCAGAGCCGAAGCTGAGAGAAAGAAGCAGGAAAAACGACTGGAGCAGGAAAAACGGACCATACAGAAACGGGAAAAGCTGCAGCAGCTTTATAACGGCAGCGCCGAATCTCTGGTTAAATTCATTGGGGGATATTATCATCAGGACGAGAAGAACGAGGTGCTGAATATGGCGTTTGACAAGCTGGTGGAATGGCCTGTCGGTTGTGTACGGACGATGGAAGCCAAAGGCGCACATGCCTTTTTTGAACTGTGTGGTGAACTGGTAAAGTCTGAACCCCGGCCAAGGCATGAGATTTTGAATATGGTACTGACACTGATCGGAGGTGAAGCAGCATGAGAAATACATTAAAACATCTGACCCTATTGACCAGAATGAAAGATGACGGATTGCTCCCGGCGCTTACAGGCAGCTTTTCAGAGGATGCCATAGCGCAGGCATGTGGACAGGTGGAGACACTTCAATTACAGGAACGGCTGCACATCCGAAAGACAAAGCGGATACAGGAAGAACTGATTCGGGTGCCGAACTTTGCAGCGCTCTATGGTGTGTTGTGCAGGCAGGAGATTGGCGATGAAGAAATTGCTTCAGTCTTAGAGTCGGCAGACGGGTATGGAGAGAGACTGACAGCGTATCCCCAAGAGCAGGTGCTGGCAGTCATGAAATTGGAACTGTTGCCTTCCCTGCGGTTTGAATACCTAAAATACTATTTTCCCTTTGTGATGTATGAAGAAGAGGAGCAGGTCATATTGGATAACCTGCAGACTTTTCCCATTGCGGAGTGGAAGGGACTTTCCATGCTGACGGAGCACCAGCGGGATATGATACGGCAACCGTTTCTTGGTTCGTATCTGTTTTGCTGGCATCAAAATGAACGGAAAGCTCTGGAACTGTTGGAACAGAATCGTCCGCTCCAGAGAGTCTGCATCTTGCTCTATCGGTATGGTGTGCGGCTGTTTCTGTCAGTAGAGCGCCTGAAAGATCTCCGGTGGATGAAAATGACCGATGTGGGAAAATTCCGCCGGCTGTTGGCTGTATTTGAATATGACGCAGAGGATTTGTCTGCTTTTTTTGACCTCTGGCTGGACAACCATGCCGGACAATATGACCTCAACTGGTTTATCTCCCAGCCACATCCTTTGAGCAAGGAACGGAGGGAAGAAATTTTATGCAACCAACTGAGTTATCTGAATGCTCTGTATGCCGGCAGGCTCCATCTGGATTTTAATGCTGTCCGGCAATTCCAGTTTTCAATTCTCATTTATGCGGTGGAGCATAGAAAAAAGCATTTTTTGGAATTGGTGGATCAGAACAGTGAAGTGTTCCTGTCCTTGGGGCGATACTCTCTATTGTTTGAGCCGGGCTTTTGTGAGCACTGCAACATCAATTCCCTGACGCTGAAGAATTTGAAAGCCAGCGATTCTGTGAACCGCAGCGACAGCTTTTTTACGCTTCTGGAAGAAGGGCAGCAGTACACCTTTGAGGAAATGTATCAGCTTTGGCATCAGAAAGAGGTTTATGTCCGGTTATACACTATGCTGACACCTCTTTCCATAGATCAGCGTTTGCTGACACTGCGGCAGCTGATAAAACGGGATCTGGTCAGCCAGTATACAGGAGATGCAGAGTTGGAGCAGCTTGGAAAATGTCTGTTGGAAAGGCCGTTTAGCGAATGGTATCGGGGTTCATTTGGACATATCTGTGGGCTGACCCGGCGGATTGCCATGGGGCTGCTGCAACACTATACGCAGCTGCAGGCATTCATACCGGATTTCACTACAGAGTCGGATGCGGTATTTGCCCTCAATAATATGATGGCTCTTTTGGAAATGACGGATTGGAAACAGGTGCGCAAGGATATTCTGACAACAGATGCAGACTGGCTGGATCTAAAAGAAAAACTGGCATTTTCAGACGATTTTGTGGAGCAGAACCGGGAGACTGTCACGGAGTTTTTACTGCAGGGCGGCGCGGCTATGGTATGCGCTCTCTATGGGGAACTGGACGGGCAGGAGCTGGCTGTTGAAGCGCTGCGACGGATCGTACAGGCTGAATTGATGGGCCAGTTCTATAAACTCAAATATTTTGCCGGTGACCTGCAGCGTGAGATTCGCTACCCTGTCAGCGAGATGCAGGAGAGCCTCTGGAAGAAAAATCTTTCGTTGGCGCGAGGTGCATTTTGGGCAGAAGAGGTGGATGATTTTTACCACACTCTGCGGCTTGGTGAACTTCCTCATAGTACCTGCTTGTCTTACCGTACTGGAAGCCAGAGGGAGTGCCTGTTAGCTGCCTTTGACTCTAATAAGAAGATTGTCCTTGTGAAAAAGGATGAAGCGGTGGTGGCTCGTGCCTGTCTCCGCTTGACAAAAGGTGCATTTCAAAAACCGCCTGCCGTCGATTTTTCTTTTGCTGATCTGTCGCAGGAGAACATGGATAGCGGAAAGCCTGTCACCAGTGAGAAGCCTGTGCTGTTCCTGGAGAGTATCTACACTTTCGGACTCAATGATATTGAAAAAGAGGAAGTAATGAAACTGGCAGTTTCCCTGACGACACAGAAAGCGGCAGAGCTGGGTGTTGTGGCAGTACTTGCAAGACGGTATCTGGGCTGCTATGAACGGGATGAGTATGTGCTTGCACCGTTCTATGTGTACATCTCAAAATCCAAAAACGGATGGCAGTATCTGGACTCTCTGGGCGGAGCAGCATATACCTCAGCAAAAGAGGAGTATGTAGAGCATCCATTCCTGGTCATACAGACTGCCATGCATCATGCAGGAGCACATAACAGAAACGAGGTGGATTATGAATAATAGGACAATGACAACAGTTTATGTGGATCGGGATAGTATTTCCCTCAAGACCCGTTCCAGAAGTGGCTGTTCGCCGCAGCACTTTATTATTTTGAAAAAGGAATTGCAGCGGCTGGAGGAGAAAAAGTATTTGATCACAAAAGATATCCATTCCTATGCAGAACTGCGGCTGTGTGATGCCGTAGGCGGTGCCAAAGTGCTGGAGTTTTCCTTCACATGGCTGAAGGATGCTGGCAGAGACAGCGTTTCCGGTTATACCGAGCGAATAAGACTGCCTTATGAGCCGTTCCGCTCATATGCGGCAGGTGAGAAAGAAAACATTGATGGAACACGGTGGCGGCTGCTGTCCATTCCAGAACAGAGCAGACCAAAGCTGGAGTTTCACAGCCGGAAAAATCTCAAGGCCGTAGTGGAGAATCCTATCCTGCGGCACAAACTGGGGAAGTTTCTGGATCAGCATTTTAACTGGTACAACTACGAACGCATCGTCCTGACAGATGATTACTTGCCTTACAGCTTCTTTTTTGAGGGCTACATGGTACAGGGCGCAAAGACCTGCGGCGGAGTAATCCTGCATGGTGAAGAGGACATCCAAACGGCGAAATACGGGATACATACTTAACAGGTTAATAGGAACGGAGCCGCAGGTCGGAGATGATCTGCGGCTCTTTATGTAAGCATAATCACAATAGTCAGCTTGTACTATTCGAGATAAAGAACTATAATCTATCCTATGGAGGTACAAAATGGACTATATGACACTAAAAGAGGCCGCCGGGCAGTGGGGCGTGACACCTCGCAGGGTAAATTATTATTGTGCCGGTGGGCGTATCCACGGTGCTGTGAAAATGGCTGGTGTTTGGCTGATCCCTAAAACCGCAGAGAAGCCGATTGATGGCCGGACAAAACAAGGGAAGGAGCTGAACCATGAATAAAATTTTGATTATAGATGATGACAGAGAACTGTGCGCTTTGATCAAACGCAGCGTACAAACAGAACATATAGAAGCCGATTTTTGTAATACCGGAAAAGAGGGCTTGCAGAAATTAAAAGAGCAGGAGTATCAGCTTGTGGTGCTGGATGTGATGATGCCCGGTATGGATGGCTTTGAAACGCTGGAAGAAATCCGCAAAGAGAACAGCCTGCCGATTTTGATGTTTACATCCAAAAATGACAGCATTTCTAAAGTGCGGGGCTTACGGGCCGGGGCGGACGATTATCTGACAAAACCGTTTGATATGGACGAACTGATTGCCCGTATTGCGTCCCTCATTCGCCGCTACACCCGCTTTAATCATCAAGCCGGAGCTGTGCAAAAACTGGATTTTGATGGATTGCAAATTGACCTTGAAAATCGTTCTGTTACGACGGAAAATGGCACTTTTGAACTTCCACCAAAGGAATTTGATCTGCTCCTGTACTGTGCAAAGCATCAAGGAAAAATTTTGACAAAACAGCAGATTTATGAGGAAGTTTGGGGCGAAGAATATTTCTATGATGACAGTAACATTATGGCGATTATCAGCCGACTTCGTAAAAAATTAGAAGTCAATCCTTCAAGCC
>ERZ506896.135-NODE-135-length-67801-cov-5.009137_pt1 | contig 67801 bp, 53 predicted proteins | sample MGYA00513176_ERZ506896 | MGnify/ENA metagenome assembly ERZ506896
GCCGTTGCCCAGCTCGGACACCATCGTCTGCGTGGAGTCGAAGAGGGAACCGTAAGGGATGCCGATGATATCAGCCGAGACAGTGCCGATTATTTTTTGCCGCCTCTCTTTTTGAAATCTTCATCAATACGCTCTTTCCAGTCTTCGGAGAGAACGTCTCCGCAGCGCATAGTCATGATGGCATCACCGATGACCTCATAATTGAGGGCCGTGCCTTCTTCATCACAATGGAAATTTGCCGCTCTGGATTCATCGATACCGAACCGCTTTGCTTCGGCGGCCGCGTCAATATTGGCGCCTAAGAACAGAAACTCCCAGCCGTATTTTTCCCGCTGACGCTTTATCATGGCATGGACTTTATCGTAGGTATAACGGTGACTTGCATTTTCCATACCGTCAGTGGTAATGATGAATAAGGTTTTTTCAGGGACGTCCTCTTTGCGGGCATACTTGTGAACGTTTCCGATGTGGTGAATTGCTCCGCCGACAGCATCAAGCAAAGCGGTACAGCCTCGCACAAAGTACTCCTCTTCTGTCATGTTCGGCACTTTTTCAAGGGGAATACGGTCATGAATAACCTCAGAGTAGTTGTCGAACAGTACCGTGGACACCAATGCTTTACCGGGTTCCTTTCGCTGTTTTTCGATCATGGAGTTAAAGCCTCCGATGGTGTCGGGCTCCAATCCGGACATGGAGCCGCTTCGATCCAAGATAAATACCAATTCTGTCATATCAAAAACCCTCCTTCGTTTGATTGTGTCTTCATTATAGTGAAAGCGAAGGAAGGTTTGGTCGCATGGCAGGCGACATTTAGGCACCTATCAGCGGCTGGTCAAAAGCAAACAACACTTCATTCAGTTCAAAGACATCATAGTTTTTGTGAAGAATAAAGTATTCCACAATGATGTCGAACTTACTGCTGTGTGACAAGGCAAACCCGGCGCGGGCGATAAAGTCTCTCGTCTCATCCAGGTCCAGTTCCAATGCAATGGCAAATGCCAATGCGGTAGTTTTGGACGGCTTGTAATCCATATTAGAGCGGATTTTTGAGAACAGCCTTCGGTCGATATTGGCTTTTTTATAGATGTAAGAATCCGTTTTTCCGGTTCGGTCTATAAGACGAAGGAGCGTTTCTGAAAAGCCTGCATCAATATCTGCCAACAGAGATTCCCAATCTTGAATATCCGAAGGCAGAATCGAACCTGCGTCAATAGAGTCGTAAAGGAGTTCGATTTCCTCAGGGTGGCACTCCCGATATTTCGTTTCACGGCGAATCTGCAAAAGTTCGTTTTCACGGACATTTTCTTTGTCGGTGATGCCGTATTCATCGAGAGTTTTGTCTTTGCCGTAAGTTTCATCGATATAGTCTGCTACCGAGCGGAACAGTTTTTCTGACAGCAAAAAATCATCCCGATCGGACACAACCAAGTATATCTGCATATCATTTTCCATCAAAAAATTACGAAATTCTCTGATGGCGATTTGTAGGGCCAAGGATTTGGAAAAAACGTTGTTTTCGGCCGAAAGCAGCGGGAACGCTATGGAATCGCAGTGATTTTCTTTTGCGAGTATCAAGGCTTCCTTGTAGCACCTGCTCAATAATGTTTCCTCGTTGCGTAAGCCGCCCTGCCGGACGGGAACGACAGCATGGATGATATATTCGGCATTCAGATCAAACGCAGGAGTGACGGCGGTTTGACCCACGGCGATAGGGCCGATTTTTTTTCGGGCTTCTGATAATTTCGGGCCCGCCTTGTTATAAATTTCCGCATCTGCACCAGAGCGGATTGTTGCCTCGGTGTCTGCGGCGGTTACAATGGCATCCGCCTGCATATTGATAATGTCACCGAGCACTATTTCAAACGGCATTGTTACACCTCCTTGGAGACAACAAGGTTATTACTTATACCACGGTTCATAAAATATAAACTCATTAAGCCTTCCTAAATGATTCTATTGCAATCAGCTTTTGCAAGAAATGAATATATATATGTATAAAGGACGGCTGATTCTCTTTTATCATTTTAACATCATCCGCCGAGACTATGGAAATATAAAAACAGGTTGGCATAGGAACCATCGGGTACACAAATCGTATGGCTGCTTTCAAAAGAGGAGGCAGCCGCTCTTTTTTATGATTTTATTTACAGTGAAAAAAATCTGTGTTATCATAGGCAATAACCATAAAAACAGTAGTTGATCCGAAGCGGAGGTATGAACTATGGCAATTCAAAAAAGAAGAGTCGGCGTAGTCGGTGTCGGACATGTAGGTGCTCATGTGGCTTTTAATTTAGGAATGATGGGAATTGCCGATGAGGTTTTGCTTTGCGACTTGAAGGAAAGCAAAGTGATAAGCGAAGTACAGGATTTAAATGATGCAGTAATGTATATGCCGAATCATGTGATTTACAAGGCGGCAGACTACGGCGGACTGAAAGACTGCGATGTCATCGTCAATGCCGTCGGAGATATTACTCTCTGCGCTTCCGGAAGTCGTGACGGAGAATTGGAAAACAGTGTCAGACAGGTGGCGGATTATGTACCGAAAGTCATAGCAGCGGGTTTTCAAGGTATTTTTGTAAGTATCACCAACCCTTGCGACGTCATAGCTCATCTGATTCAAGAAAAGAGCGGACTTCCGAAGGGCCGTGTAATGGGAACGGGGACGCTTCTTGATTCTTCCCGTCTGATTCATGCCATTTCCGAGCAAACCGGACTGGATGCTCGCGGATTCACCGCTTTCATGATGGGTGAACACGGAAATGCACAGATTGTCCCGTGGTCGCAGATATCTTTCTATGGAAAACCTCTTTCCGAAATGGAACACGATCCCAAATTCCGTTTTGACAAAGAAAAGGTTCAGGAAAGAACGATCAAGGGCGGCTGGGTCACTTATTCGGGCAAGCAATGCACGGAGTACGGCATCGCTTCCGCAGGAGCGACTTTGGTCCGCACGATTCTTCATGATGAAAAGAGAATTCTTCCCTGCTCGGCGCCGCTTGACGGAGAATACGGACAGGAAGGCATCTTTTGCGGTGTCCCTGCAGTTATCGGCAAAGACGGCGTAGAAAAAGTCATGGAATACAATCTGGCGGAAGATGAAATGAAACGTTTCATCGAATGCTGCGAAACGATCCGAAAAAATATTGCTAAAGGACAGGCAATTTTGGGAGAATAATTGAATACAAAAATGGTGCTGCCCCGATTGCCGGCGGCACTTTTTTATGGCCGTTTTATCGTACATTTATTTTTAAAGGCTGCTGATTTTAAAATAAAAATCCCTTTCGGGATCTCATATAAAAAATATCTTTCTATTGAAATAAATATCTACTATCAGTACAATAATAAATAATACTGATTAGAAATAACAGCCGTCTGATATATGAGGGAGGATTCATGAGACAGATTCATAAAGTGTTGGTGGCGAACCGCGGCGAAATCGCCATTCGTGTATTTCGTGCCTGTAACGAGCTCGGAATCAGAACAGTCGCAATTTATTCCAAGGAAGACGTTTTATCTCTTCACCGCAACCGTGCCGATGAAGCTTATCTGGTAGGTGACGGGGACAAACCGATCGATGCCTATCTGGATATTGAAGATATCATCCGTATCTGCAAGGAACATCATGTGGATGCCATTCATCCCGGATACGGTTTTCTTGCGGAAAATGCAAAGCTGGCAAAGCGTTGCGAAGAAGAAGGCATTATTTTCATAGGGCCTAAAGTTGAGCATCTGATCATGTTCGGTGACAAGGTCAATGCCCGCATTCAGGCCGAAAAAGCAAATATTCCCATGATCCCCGGTACCAAGGGAGCTCTTAAAGATTTTGCAGAGCTGGAAGCTTTTGTAGAGAAAAACGGCCTCCCCGTCATGATCAAAGCCGTCAACGGCGGCGGCGGCCGCGGTATGCGGAATGTGGATCGCATGGAAGATCTGGAAGAAGCTTATCACAGAGCAAAATCTGAAGCAAAGATGGCCTTCGGCGATGATGAAGTGTATGTAGAAAAATGCATCATGAATCCGAAGCATATCGAAGTCCAGATTTTAGGGGATGAACAGGGACATATCATTCATCTTTTTGAAAGAGACTGCTCCATCCAGCGGCGCCATCAGAAAGTAATAGAAATGGCTCCCGCCTGGTCGCTTCCGCAGGAACTTCGAAACAGGATCTGCGATGCTGCCGTTACATTGATGAAGAATGTCAATTATCTGAATGCCGGTACGGTGGAATTTTTGGTCGATGAAGATGAAGAGCATTTTTATTTCATCGAAGTCAATCCCCGTATCCAAGTAGAACATACGGTAACGGAAATGATTACCGATGTGGATATTGTAAAGACACAGATTTTGATTGCCGAAGGCTATTCCGTGGACAGCAAAGAAGTGGCCATCGGACTGCAGCCCGACATCTGGTTCAAAGGTGTTTCCATCCAGTGCCGTATCACTACGGAAGATCCGCAGAATCATTTCATGCCTGATACGGGAAAAATTATTGCCTACCGCTCCGGCGGCGGCCCCGGTATCCGTCTTGATGCAGGTACGGCTTATACGGGAGCGGTCATCACGCCTTACTATGATTCTCTTTTGGTCAAAGTGACGGCTCATGCTCTTCATGCGAAAGATACGATAAACAGAATGCTCCGCTGCATCAATGAATTCCGTATCAGCGGAGTCAAAACAAATATTTATTTCCTTGAAAATATGCTCCGGACGAAGGATTTTGCCGAAGGACTTTGCGACGTCAACTATATCGACAAGCATCCCGAACTTTTGGAAGATCCGAATGTCATCAGTGATCGGGGCACCAAATTGCTTGACTATATCGGCGATATCACCGTGAACGGTTATGCCGGTGCAGGAAGGCAGGAAAAACCTGATTTCATCGCTCCTCCGGTACTGGCTGCAGACGGTGAGGAAGTGCCGAATGGGACACGCCAGCTTTTAGATGAATTGGGGCCCGAAAAGTTTGCCAAATGGGTACAGGCGCAAAAAGAAGTCATGTTTATGGACACCACCTATCGTGATGCTCATCAGTCTCTTTTGGCAACAAGAGTAAGAACCCATGACATCATGAAAGCGATCCGCTATACTGCCGTTCATGTACCGCAGCTTTTCTCTTTTGAAAACTGGGGCGGTGCTACATTTGACGTTGCCTATCGTTTCCTTGATGAAAGCCCTTGGGATCGTCTCCGCAAGATGAGAGAGGCGGCACCGAATATTTTATTCCAGATGCTGACCCGCGGAGCCAATACGGTGGGATATACGAATTATCCCGAAAATGTAGTCCGTCATTTCATCGATAAAGCAGCCGACAACGGCATCGATGTATTCCGTATCTTCGACTGCCTGAACCAGATGAACCATATGACGGTTTCTATTGACGAAGTCCGCAAAAAAGGTAAATTGGCGGAAGCCTGCTTCTGCTACACCGGCGATATTTTGGATCCGAACCGTCAAAAATATTCTTTGAAATACTATACCGATTTGGCAAAGGAAATGGAAAAAGCCGGAGCCAACCTGATTGCCATAAAAGATATGGCAGGCCTTTTGAAACCGGAAGCGGCATATGCTCTTGTTTCCGCTTTGAAAGATGCGGTGGATCTTCCTATCCACCTTCACAGCCATGAAGGCGGCGGTCTGACGCTGTACAGTTACGCGAAAGCGGTCGAAGCGGGAGCGGATATTATTGACGTCGCTACCGGCGCTTTATCCAACGGTACCAGCCAGCCCTCGATGACTGCTATGTACTATGCGCTGCAAAATCATCCCCGTCAGCCGAAACTGGATATCGATGCGTTGGAAACCATCGACCGTTACTGGCAGGCCGTCCGTCCGTATTATGCAGGGGTGGACAGCAAGATGGCAAGTCCGAATACGACGCTCTTCCAGCATGAAATGCCGGGCGGCCAGTTCTCCAATCTGCGCCAGCAGGCAACAGCCGTGGGACTCGGCGACAGATGGCCGGAAGTTTGCCGTATGTATGCAAAGGTCAATATGATGTTCGGAGATATCATCAAAGTTACGCCGTCCTCCAAAGTGGTGGGAGATATGGCGCTCTTCATGGTACAGAACGGCTTGTCGGAAGAAGATATATATGAAAAAGGAAATACTTTGGATTTCCCCCGCTCGGTAGTAGATTTCTTTGACGGGAAACTGGGAACACCTTACGGCGGATTCCCGGAAAAACTGCAGAAAATCATTCTTCGCGGCGAGGAACCTCATTTGGAATCCCGTCCGGAGGACGTAGATTTCGATAAAGTTAAGAAAGAAATGAAAGAAAAGCATATGCCGCTGGAGGAAGAAGATGTGTCCTCCTACTGCATCTATCCGAAAGTTTTCAGCGACTATGTGGACAGATATCATCGTTTCGGAGATCTCTCCATTCTCGATACGCCCACTTTCTTCTTCGGCATGAAGCCCGGGGAAGAAATCCGTGTCAATATCGATGAAGGCAAGATGCTCCTCATACGTATGGACGGTATTACAAAACCCGACGGAGAAGGAAACCGGAGAATTCAGTTTGAATTGAACGGAATGCCCCGGGAAATCAAAGTTCACGATAAACATGTGGCAGAATCGGCGGTGACGTCCAGAAAAGCCGATAAGGACGTGATAGGAGAAATCGGTGCCACCCTTTCCGGATCGGTTGTCAAAGTATTGGCGGAAAAAGGAAGCCATGTGAAAAAAGGAGAACCGGTCATCGTGACGGAAGCGATGAAGATGGAAACGACCATCACATCTCCGGCAGACGGCATCGTCAGCGAAATTCATGTAAAACAGGGGCAGCGCATCGAATCGGGCGACCTGCTCATGATCATTGAATAAAGGGGTGGCAGCGGATATCAATCCGTTGGACATATATTTTTATTTGGGGCATGACTGCCCGAACAAGGAGGGTAAAATGAAAAAGTATGTGTGCAAAGTTTGCGGATGGATTTACGATGAAGCTTTAGGTGATCCCGATAACGGAATTGCACCGGGGACAAAGTGGGAAGATTTGCCGAAAGATTTTGTATGCCCCGTTTGCGGCGCCGGCGAAGAAGAATTTGAAGTGTATGAAGACTGAGTAAAAAAAGAAAACGGTTCCGTTATTTTTGATGCGGAGCCGTTTTTTATTGCCATAAAATCGGATGAAATAAAAAATTTGACAAAGCGAAATAATTTTGATTTGCAAATCAAAAGATTAAATGATAAAATAAATCGACAAGCATATTTAGAGGAAAAATTCAAGAGGAAATATTGAAAATAGAAAAGTTCTATAGCAAGAAAGAAAATTTATATAACGGGATTTTTCTATAGAATGGTATAAGTAAATTAATCCTTAAAGGAGTTGAAAATATCATTGTATTATTTTAAAATAATATTTTCTGACAGTTTTATTTATGACTGTGAATAGTAGAAAGCAAGGTTGTTCAATTTTTAACCTTGCTTGTTTTTCTCGTTCAGTGCATGTTTTGAAAATTTTATTATGTAAGAAAGGGTGAGGCGCGGAATGCCCAACAGCAAAATGTTCAGACCTGTCCAAGTAGGTAGAAAGAAAAGATATACCTACGCCAGATCTCAGGAAGTTTTGGGGATGCCCCATCTGCTCGATTTACAGACCAAATCTTATGAATGGTTCTGTGATGAAGGGCTGAGGGATGTGTTTGCAGATATTTCTCCGATCGAGGACAGCGCTCATAAGTGGGCTTTGCATTTTGGAGAGTACTATTTCAAAAAAGAAAAGTACAGCATTGACGAATGCAAGTCCAGAGATGCGACCTATTCTGCTCCGTTGCAGGTAAAGGTGAAACTTGTCAATAAGGAAACGGGGGAAATCAAGGAACATGATTTATTCATGGGGGATTTCCCGATTATGACCGATACGGGCACATTTATCATCAACGGCGCCGAACGTGTCATCGTTTCCCAGCTGGTTCGTTCTCCCGGTGTCTACTATAAGAAAGAAATCGACACTTACGGGAAAGAAATTTATTCGGCCCAGCTGATTCCGAACCGCGGAGCATGGATCGAACTGGAAACCGATGCGAACGGTATCGTTTCCGTCCGTATCGACCGGAACAGAAAAATGCCGGTTACTTATCTGATTCGCGCCTTAGGTTATTCTTCCAATGAAGAAATCATGGAGCTTTTCAACAATGATATCCACATTGAGGAAACATTGAAAAAGGACCAGACTCAGTCCACCAAAGAAGCTCTGATTGAAATTTATAAGAAATTGCGTCCCGGCGAACCTGCCACGGAAGAAAGCGGTACCACACTGCTTCGTAATTTCTTCTACGATCCCCGCCGCTATGATTTGGCGAAAGTGGGACGGTACAAATTAAATAAAAAACTCTCTTGGGAAAGCCGTCTGAAAGGACATCGGACGGAAGGACCGATCGTCGATACGGAAACAGGGGAAGTCATCATACAGGGAAATGCGATCATTGATGATGAAGCGATAGATTTGCTCCGGAAGAGCGGCATTTTCACCAAAGTGGAAATGGTGGAAGTTCTGACGCAGAAAGAGGACGGGACCCCCGTCAAAGTGATCGCATCAAACGGTATGCATGAAGACAATTTCCGTACTCTTGACCGGGCAGATATCATTGCGGCAGTCGATTATCTGCTGAATATGATCCAAGGCTACGGCCATGAAGATGATATCGATCATTTAGGAAACCGCCGTGTCCGTCTTGTAGGCGAACTTTTGCAAAACCAGTTCCGTATCGGTTTATCCCGTATGGAAAGAGTGGTTCGTGAAAGAATGACGACCCAAGATCAGGATAAAATGACAGCGCAGGCGTTGGTGAATATTCGCCCCGTTGTAGCTGCCATCAAAGAATTTTTCGGAAGTTCCCAGTTATCCCAGTTCATGGATCAGACGAATCCTCTGGCGGAACTGACTCATAAACGCCGTCTTTCCGCTTTGGGCCCGGGGGGTCTTTCCAGAGAACGGGCAGGCTTTGAAGTGCGAGATGTTCATTATTCCCACTACGGCCGCATGTGCCCCGTAGAAACACCGGAAGGTCCGAATATCGGGCTGATTTCATCCCTTTCCAATTACGGTATCGTCAACAAGTACGGCCTGATTGAAACGCCGTACCGCTTGGTGGATCCGAAAACTCACCGGGTTACCAACGAATGCCGTTATGTAACTGCCGATATAGAAGAAGACAAGGTCATTGCTCAGGCAAGCGAAGTACTGACGGAAGACGGACAATTCGTTGACCGTTATGTGGCATGCCGCCGCGGTGCGGATGTGCTTGAAGCTCTTCCGGAAGAAGTGGATCTGATGGACGTATCTCCGAAGCAGGTCGTTTCCATCGGTACCTCCCTCATTCCTTTCTTGGAACATGATGATACGAACCGCGCCCTCATGGGTGCCAACATGCAGCGTCAGGCTGTACCGCTCCTTCGTCCGGAAGCACCTCTGGTAGGCACCGGCATGGAATGGGTGGCAGGGCAGGACTCGGGTGTCTGCATCTTGGCAAAACGTTCCGGAACGGTGACTCAGGTGACGGGACGGACCATCGTCGTCCGTGCCGATAACGGAGAATATGACAGATACGATTTAATTAAATTTATGCGCTCCAACCAGAGTACCTGCATCAACCAGCATCCCATCGTCTACAAAGGCGACAGGGTGGAAATGGGACAGACTTTGGCAGACGGTATGGCTACCGACGGCGGTGAATTGGCGCTGGGCCATAATGTCCTCGTCGCTTTCGTTTCTTGGGAAGGCTATAACCACGAAGACGCCGTCCTCATCTCGGAACGCCTCTGCAAAGATGATTTATATACATCAATCCATATAGAAGAATATGAATGCGATTCCCGTGATACAAAACTGGGTGAAGAAGAAATTACGCGCCAGCTTTCTTCCGTCGGTGACGATGCATTGAAATATCTGGACGAAAACGGAATCATCATGGTCGGCGCCGATGTCCGCCCGGGAGATATTCTCGTCGGCAAAGTTACGCCTAAGGGCGAAACGGAACTGACTCCGGAAGAACGGCTTCTCCGTGCCATTTTCGGCGATAAGGAAAGAGAAGTCCGCGATACTTCTCTCCGCGTACCTCACGGAGAATTCGGCAAAGTGGTGGATGTCAAAGTATTTACCCGTGAAAACGGAGATGAACTGGCACCGGGAGTCAACAAACTTGTCCGTGTCTATATTGCACAAAAACGTAAAATCCGTGAAGGCGACAAAATGGCAGGCCGCCACGGAAATAAATGCGTATGCTCCAGAATTCTGCCGGTAGAAGACATGCCGTTCACTCCGGACGGCCGTCCCGTAGATTTGGTGCTGAACCCGCTCGGTGTTCCGTCCCGAATGAATATCGGCCAGATTCTTGAAATTCACCTCTCCTGGGCTTGCCATATGCTGGGAGAAAAAATTAAAGCCGCTCAAAACGATCCCGTTCTGGCAAAAGAAATGGAAAAAGAACTCCATGATCTGGGATATGATTTTGATAAGTACGGCATGCCGGAACCGACTGACTCGGGAATTCATATTGCAACTCCCGTATTTGACGGCTGCCGTGACGAAGACTTGGCGGCAACTCTTGCTGCTGCAGGGCTTCCGGTCAATGCAAAATCCGATTTGTATGACGGCCGTACCGGCGAAAAACTGGACGGACAAATTACCATCGGCTGGAAATATATGCTGAAGCTCCATCATCTTGTAGATGATAAGATTCATGCCCGCTCCACGGGCCCCTATTCTCTCGTTACACAGCAGCCTTTGGGCGGCAAGGCTCAATTCGGCGGCCAGCGTTTCGGGGAAATGGAAGTCTGGGCACTGGAAGCTTACGGCGCAGCCTATACCCTTCAGGAAATCCTGACGGTAAAATCCGACGATGTCGTCGGCCGCGTTAAAGCTTATGAAAAGATTGTCAAAGGTGAAAATATTCCGAGCCCGGGCGTACCGGAATCCTTCAAGGTTCTTATGAAAGAACTCCAGTCTATCGGGCTTGATGTAAGAATTTTAAATGATAACGGTGAAGAAGTCGTACTGAAAGAATTGGATGAATCCGATTTGGAACAGGGATTCGGCGGCGGCCGTTTCCGCAGGGAAGACGTGAAGGAAGCGATGGAAGGAGACGAAGCGGTGTCCCTTTCCAGAAGTTCCATGGAATCCAATATTTCCGGTCAGCAGGAATCCCGGGGCATCGATGACGTGGCGTCTTTCAATGATGCAGCGGAAACCTTGGCAAATACGGATGAACCGGAAGAGTCCTCTTTCAATGAAACTGATATGCAGGCAGAGATGGGTTTTTCAGATGACCCGGACGCCTGATTTCCGGAAAGGAGCACTAAACAATTGTTAGATGTAAATGAATTTGACTCCATGAAAATCGGTATTGCTTCTCCGGAAAAGATCCTGTCATGGTCTCATGGCGAAGTGACAAAACCGGAAACAATCAATTACCGTACTTTGAAAGCCGAAACAGACGGTCTTTTCTGTGAAAGAATTTTCGGACCGACAAAAGATTGGGAATGTAAATGCGGCAAGTATAAAAAAATGCGTTACAAAGGCACTGTCTGCGATAAATGCGGTGTTGAAGTAACCAGTTCCAAAGTCCGCCGTGAACGGATGGGACATATTCAGCTGGCTTGCCCCGTTTCTCATATTTGGTATTTTAAAGGAACACCGAGCCGCATCGGGCTGATTCTCGATGTATCTCCCCGCCAGCTGGAAAGAGTGCTCTATTTTGCCGCTTATATCGTTATTGATAAGGGCGAAACAAAACTTACGGACAAACAGTTTTTAAATGAACAGGAATATCAGGAAGCCGTAAGAGAATACGGAGCAGGCGCTTTTAAAGCACAGATGGGGGCAGAAGCCATTCAGACTCTTTTAAAAGGGCTGGATCTCCTCGCTTTGGAAAAACAGCTGAAAGAAGATGTGGAAAGTACGAGCAACCAGCGGAGAATCAGAAGCATCCGCCGTCTGGAAGAAGTAGAAGCTTTCCTCCATTCGGGAAATAAGCCGGAATGGATGATTCTTACGGTTCTTCCCGTCATTCCTCCGGATCTGCGCCCGATGGTACAGCTTGACGGCGGGCGTTTTGCCACAAGTGACTTGAATGACCTGTACCGTCGTGTCATCAACAGAAATAACCGTCTGAAAAGACTGATGAAAATGGGAGCGCCGGAAATCATTGTTCGCAATGAAAAACGTATGCTCCAAGAAGCCGTCGATGCTCTTATCGACAACGGCCGCCGCGGCAGAGCCGTAAGCGGACCGGGAAACAGACCGCTTAAATCTTTATCCGATATGCTTAAAGGAAAGCAGGGCCGTTTCCGTCAGAATCTGCTGGGAAAACGTGTCGACTATTCGGGCCGTTCCGTTATCGTTGTAGGGCCGGAACTTAAAATGTATCAATGCGGTCTTCCGAAAGAAATGGCGATCGAATTGTTCAAGCCCTTTATCATGCATGAACTGATCAAGCGTGAACTGGCAAGCAATTTGAAAGTGGCCCGTAAAAAAGTAGATAAACTGGTTCCCGAAGTCTGGGATGTCTTGGGGGATGTCATCAAAGAACATCCGGTACTGCTGAACCGTGCCCCCACCCTTCACAGACTGGGTATCCAAGCTTTCGAACCGATCCTTTGGGAAGGTAGAGCGATCAAGCTGCATCCTCTCGTATGCCCCGGCTACAATGCCGATTTCGACGGCGATCAGATGGCATGCCACCTGCCTCTTTCCGTAGAAGCACAGGCGGAAGCAAGAACTTTGATGCTTTCCATCAATAATATTTTATCCACCAAAGACGGAAAACCGGTTGCCATTCCTTCACAGGATATGATTCTCGGTTCCTACTATCTGACCATCGTCAAAGAAGATAAAGAAGAGGAAGATGCACTTGATTCTTCCAAATTCCACGCTTACACCGGCTATGATGAAGTGATGCTTGCTTATATTTTGAAACAAGTCGGAATTCATGACTTTATTAAAGTGGAAGTTCCCGGACACGGTGTCGTAGTAACAACCCCGGGACGTCTGATTTTTAACTATGCCATTCCTGAAGAACTTCGCTTCTTCTATAAACGAGATGACGGAACCACCGGCCTGGGCATCACCATCGGCAAGTCCCAGATGGGAAAACTTGTAAATGACTGCTTTAAGAAACTGGGTTTCAAAGCGACAGGCGATCTGCTGGACTCCATCAAAGCTCTCGGATTCCATTATGCTCTTGTTTCCGGTATTTCTATCGGAATTTATGATGTTGCCGTTCCGGAAAAGAAAAGTCTCATTCTGGAAGAAAGTGACAAGCAGGTAGAAAAAGTTAAAAAATTCTATCGCCGCGGCCTCATGACCGACGGAGAAAGATATAGAAAAGTCGTTAAAATTTGGGAAAAAGCAACCAATGAAGTAGGGGCTGCCATGAAATCTTCCATGACGAAGATGAACCCCCTGACCATGATGGCCCAGTCCGGTGCACGAGGCAATGACAACCAGATCCGCCAGCTCGCAGGTATGCGCGGCCTGATTGCCGATACGTCGGGTAAGACGGTAGAACTTCCGGTTAAGGCAAACTTCAGAGAAGGTTTGACGGTGCTTGACTACTTCACATCCTCCCACGGTGCGCGCAAAGGGCTTGCCGATACGGCGCTTCGTACCGCCGACTCCGGTTATCTGACCCGCCGTCTCGTTGACGTATCTCAAGACGTCATCGTCCGTGAAGAAGATTGTGATATACAGGTGCTCAATTTTGACAGAGAACTGAATTTCATTGCTTCCCGTCCGAACATCAGAAGTATTTACAATGAGCAGAGAGAAACTTTGGCAGGCGCCATTCTGGAAGAAGATATTCTGAACCGCCGGAGCGGTGAAATTCTTCTTGTGAAAGGGAAAACGTTGGAAGCCGAAGATGTGCTGCTTATGAACAAGCATCTGGTACAGGAAGTTTCCGTTATGATCCCCGGCACGGAAGAAAGTATCACGAAAACGATTACTTTTGATGTTTCCGCTGCCGTTGAAGAATATGATCATGCAATGAATCATCACATGTCCGTCCATTTCCTCGGCAAAAAACTGGAAGAGGCGGTCATGAACCGAAAGGGAGAAGAACTTTTCCCTGCCGGAACAGTGATTGATGAAACGGTCATCGAAAAGATTTTGAAATCCGATATTCCGTTGATCCGGGTACGGATGGATCAGGTAGAAGGCGTGGAAGTCCGCAAAATCACCGAAGCGGGACGGCTTATCGAATCTTTGGCGGATCGTATCGCCGGCCGCTGCCCTCTTGATGATGTGGTCAATCCCGTAACGGGAGAAATCATCGTCAGAAAGAATGAAGAAATTTCCGATGATATGGCGGCTGAAATTGAAAAGTACTACGACTCGTTAAAAGTTCGTTCTATTTTAACCTGCCACTCCGAACACGGCGTCTGCGCTAAATGCTACGGCCGTAACCTTGCCACCGGCAGACATGTGGAAATCGGCGAATCCGTCGGCATCATCGCAGCACAGTCCATCGGCGAACCAGGCACGCAGCTGACCATGCGTACCTTCCATACCGGCGGTGTCGCATCGGCGGAAGATATCACACAAGGTCTGCCCCGTGTCGAAGAATTGTTCGAAGCACGCAAACCGAAAGGCAATGCGATCATTTCCAATATTGCAGGTAAAGTAACCATCGAAGACTCTACGGAAAATGCAAATATCAAGATCATCACCGTAACCAATGAAGAAGGAGCAGATACCTATAAGATTCCGTTCGGAAAGAGAATTTCCGTAGAGGAAGGGGAAGATATCGAAGCAGGCACCCGCCTCATCGAAGGTAATATCAATCCCCATGATATACTCCGTGTGCTCGGCGTAAAAGCCACCCAGAACTACATTGTAAAAGAAGTACAGAAAGTATATCGTTCCCAAGGCGTTGAAATCAATGACAAACACATTGAAATCATCGTCCATCAGATGCTCCGCAAGATCAGAATCACCGACTCCGGCGATTCCGGCTGGCTCCCCGGCGAAGTAGTGGATATTGTCGCTTACCGCTCTGAAAATCAGCGCTTGGAAGATGAAGGCAGAAAGCAGGCTGTAGGAGAAAATCTGCTTCTCGGTACGACAAAAGCCGCTCTGGCGACAGATTCTTTCCTCTCTGCCGCTTCGTTCCAAGAAACGACAAGAGTTCTTACGGAAGCTGCCATCAAGGGAAAAGAAGATCCTCTTCTCGGCCTCAAAGAAAATGTCATCATCGGCAAGCTGATCCCTGCCGGTACAGGCATGTCCCGTTATCGCAAACTCTCCGTCGTTCATAAAGGAGAACCGATCAGACAGGCTGCCCCGTCGGGCATGGAAACGGAATAATAAATCCCAAAAACATCTCGTCAAACCGGCGGGATGTTTTTGCTTGCCCTGATTTGTTTTAAAACAAGTCTTTTTCCAATCGGTTTTAAAAAATAGATGGATCCCTTTTTTGAAAAAACTGACGACGGAGAGGAGGAGAAATTTCCTGAAACAGGACAAATCGGAACAGCCCTTATTTCAAAACTTGAGAAAAAGTTTTATTTTCCTTACAATAAGAGCAAATAGAGAAAACGGGAGATCATTATGAAATACAAAGTACTTGTTTTATGGCTTTTGCTATTATCGGGAATCGGAACGGTTTCCGCCGCGCCGCTTACCGTATCCGGACTGGGCACCTTTCCTTTGCATCAGAAGATGGAAGTGGTGGATGGCAGAGGGACTTCCATGGAAAATCTTTTCAAAGAACGGGGAAAAGTAAAAAATCATGATCGAACGGACATGGCAAAAATACTGAATTTCTTTGCTGTTCCGCCGGGAATGAATCTGCATCCCGACGAAGAGCCTCATCCCTATGACAATCTGGAACTTTACCAAGTCCGCACAGCTGACGTGAGGGGACGGTATTCCGCCCTTGTTTCTATTGTTTCGGGAGATAAAAACGCAGTATTCCAAGGGAAAAAAGAAAAAGTTATTTCTTTTTGGGAAAATGCATTTGCAGGAAAAGCGGAGCGGCCGGAATCACTTTTCGGAAAACCGAAAATCAGTATAGAAGAGTACCAACGGGAATTGAATCAGTATTTAAAAGAAAATAAGGGAGAAGAATTGCAGGTCCGCCTGATTTCTTTCACTCCTTGGCGGGCCTATGAAAACGGGGACGGCTCTTACCGATGGTCACAAGAAGCGAGAATTATCATTTCTAATGAAAAGAATATATCTTTTCCGCTCTGGCTCTACAGCAATGTATACAAAGAAGGAGATCGGTATTATATCGTCCTCATTCAGGGAAGCCATACGGCGGCGGAAAAAATGGGAGAAGAACTTCTTTATGGCCTTTACGGGCTGGAAAGGAATCGTTTATGAATCGGAAAAAAATAATTTGTCTCCTTCTTTTATTCCTGCCGTTTTTTTCAGGACCTTCTTCCGCTTATGATTTGGAAAAAATTGCGAAAGAACATTTGCCGAACATATTCACCTATACGGATATTCCTGAAAATATGGAACTGAAAACATTGAGGGGAGAGATTCCCTACCATATGGGGCAGCTTTCGGTGATGCTGAGCAAGAGCGGAAAGTTTGCCTACGGCTATGTGATAAAAGCGGAACTTCCCATGGTAGGAAGCGATTTTTTGAAACCTTATTTCCGCCAAAATTTATCGGTGAACGAATGGCGCGGACTGGTCCGGCTGAACCGCCTCGTCATGGATGAAAATTCTCCGCTTCGAAAAGGTGCGGAAGAAATCATGCGGGGATGGGCTGCCGGCATATTGGGCAATGCAGCATATGAAGTGAAAATCAATCTTTATGAAATAGAGCCGTATCACCGTCTGTCTTCCGATGAATCTTATCTTTATGTGGCAGGCTCGAAAATTATTTATGATGTGGGAGGACTGGAATTTCCTTTCTATACGAGGATGTATTTTTTCCGAAACAACGGCCATATCGATTTGATCATGCTTATCACGCCTGACGAAGGGAAAAATCCGCTCCTCTACGCGCTTGATGACTTGTCCAAAGCGGCAGCGAAAGAAGCATATGCAACGATCATGAAAGGACAGGATTTGTCTGTCCTTCTTGCAAAGGACCAAGTGTAGAAATCTTTAAAACAAAAAAGAACCTGTAATGAGAATTTTCCCGTTACAGGTCCTTTTTTTATGAAATCAGATGGCGGTTTCTTTTCGAGGATTGGCTACCGTATGATACCCTTCCTGAGCAAGAACCAAAGAGAGCAGAACGAGGAGGACGCCGATGATAACTTGTGCATAGGGGCCCCATCCTGCGGTTCCTGCCATAATCATGGAAAATTGGTTTTTCACGATGATGACAAGAGAAGAAATGGTAACGATCAGCATAAAAGTCATGGGAAGGAGGAACATTTTATTATTTTTCCCTGCATTACCGAGCCATGCTGCAACGGCAAGAAGGCCGATGGCTGCCAGAAGCTGGTTGGCAGCGCCGAAAAGTCCCCAGATTTTAGCAAATCCGCCCATGCCGAGGGAAATACCGAGGATAACGGTGATGATGGTAGCAAAATAAGGATTGACCATTAATTTTCTAAAACCGCTTTTGACATCTTTCGGGTTTTCTCCCGGTTCCAACCAGAATTCTTGGAACATGAAACGGGCAAGTCTTGTTGCCGTATCAAGGGAGGTAAGGCAGAATGCGGAATAAGTCAGAACAAGGAGGGTGTACATGATATTTTCCATACCTTCCAGTCCGGGGATGGCGGCAATCATAGCGGCAATACCGCCTGCAAAAATATCGGTAGCTCCGTTGGTATGGCCGGTCACGCGGGCATACCCGATGGCGCAGAGGGTGATGATTGCCAGCACGCATTCCAGAAGCATGCCTCCGTATGCGATGGGTTTCGCATCGGTTTCTTTATCCAGCTGTTTGGATGTGGTGCCGGAAGAAACGAGGGAATGGAATCCTGAAATAGCGCCGCAGGCAACGGTGGTAAATAAAATCGGGAACAGGAATTGTGTGCCGTTGGCATTATTAATGGTAAATCCGGCAAAAGCGGGGAATACACTTTCATCGATGGTGGGATGAGCGCCGACGATGCCGACAATGGCAACGATGAGCATCGCATAGAGGAGGAAGGAGCTCAGATAGTCACGGGGCTGGAGTAAAATCCATACGGGGGTGACGGAAGCGACGGTGATATAAACGCCGACGAGAATCATCCATGTATTTGTTGAAAAATAGAAGGGATGATAATTCATTCCGATGGCCATGCAGACGACGATGGCAAGGACACCGAGAAGAGAAGAAATAAACATAGGAGTATGACGGCGGTAGACGGCGAAACCGAAGACGATGGCAATCAGGATGAACATGATGGAAACCATGGCAACCGATGCCTTCGTAGCGCTGGCAGCCACATCAAGGACACCGTCTTTATAAGTGGCTCCGAAAGTGGAAGCAACGATGGCGGCAAAAGCGGCGACGACCAGAATCAAAGTGAGATAAGAGAAAATAATGAATAATTGTTTTGCTCTTTTTGACATGTTGAGAGAAATGATTTCTCCGATAGATTTGCCCTGATGGCGGACAGAAGCGATGAGAGCGCCGAAATCATGAACACCGCCGAAGAAAATACCGCCGATCAAAACCCAGAGAGCGACAGGGAGCCAGCCGAACATAGCCGCCCCGATAGGTCCCGTGATAGGTCCTGCACCGGCAATGGAGGAAAAGTGATGGCCCATCAGTATCGGTGCTTTGGCAGGTACATAATCGATACCGTCTTCCATCGTGTGAGCCGGAGTTTCCTTATTTTCCAGTCCGACCCCCCATTGTTTGGCAAGCCAGCTTCCGTAAAAAATGTATCCGCCGAGGAGTATAACCATGCAGACACCTAAGAGCAGCAATGTGTTCATTTTTTAAGCCCCTTTCTCGATGAATTCTTTTAACACATTCTTTAAATTTTTTTCCATGCAACGGCCGGCGCGGTTAAAATAAAAGTCACCGCTGCTCATATTCAGACAGGCGGCATGGAATTCCATCCAACCGTGAAAATAAAATTTAAAACTTTTATAAATACGGCAGGTTTCCAATTTTCTCCGTGCTTCTTCCGATACGGAATCACAGATAAAAACGGGGGAAATGTAGGTGTACATATGGCCCGAACCGATATGGGCCATTTTCATGCCTTCCTCCCTTGCATAATTCCTGCCCAGCTCGAATATGTCTTCATCTAAATGACGGACTTTGAAAAGGAAAATGAATTCTTCCTGATTGGCAGACCAGATTTCATTGGATTTCATAAATAAATGCTGTCCTGTCTGCTCGTAATATTCACAGACGGCGGAAAGGCGGATCTCTTCCGTTTCAGGAAAAAGAGAGATTTTTTTTGCTTCCCGGATCGCATCTTTATTATCCGGCAAGGGGCTTTCCTTCCCGTCGAAACGGGTGATGTTGTAAAATCGCTGATAGCTTTGCATCAGCTTGGTGATGACATTTTCTCCTGTGCTGTACATAGGACCTCTTTTCTCCTGCTTTATTAATGCAATATATGCATGTATAAATAATATTAACAGATACATACTATTAGACATATAATAATATGGCGGAATAAATATTTCAAGTGCTATTTTAAAAATAAATTTTTCTTAATTGATATAGACTATAAAAAGTAAAGTGTATATATAATAAAAAATAAAGATAAAAACGTATATCAAATAAAATGAAGAAAGAAAAATGAAATCCGTAAGCAGAAATTTACATTAATAAAGAAAGGAATTGAAAATTTTTCAACGAAAAGAAAAAAGGTAAAAATTATTTTATGAAATTAAATTTTTGAAAATTGTGTTAATATAGAAATATATGCGAATTTATTTCATAAAAGCAGGACGGATCCGAAAGGAAAGGTGTTCATTTTGTCCGATATAAGAAGACTTTACGTAAGAAAAAAGGAAGGCTTCCGCCAAGAAGAAAGCCTTGCGGCAGCGTTGAAAGAAGTCCTTGGCGACAGAATCAAAGAAGCGGCTCTGTATCACCGCTATGATGTGAATAATCTGAATGATGAAGATTATCGAAAAGCGGTAAACACGGTATTTTCCGAACCGCCGGTGGATTTGGTGGAAGAAACACTGCCTTCCGGCGATTTAGTTTTAGCCGTAGAATTTTTGCCCGGCCAATATGATCAAAGAGCCGATTCGGCAGAACAGTGTTTGTCAATCGTTACCGGCCGTGACGGAATCCGCGTCCGCTGTGCCCTTGTCTATGCGTTCCGGGGAGATTTCATCGACGGGGATCGGGAAAAGATTATAAAATTTCTCGTGAATCCCGTAGAGTCCAGAGAAGCTTCTTTGGAAGAAGCAAAAACATTGGATTTGCCCGTAGAGGATCCCAAACCCGTTGCCGTCCTTGAAGGCGTGAGAGAACTGGACGACAAAGGGATCGATGACATGATTTCAGAGATGGGACTTGCCATGAGCCATGACGATTTGGTCATGATCCGCGATTATTTTAAAACAGAAGAAAAAAGAGATCTGACGGTCACGGAAATTCGTGTCCTTGATACGTATTGGTCCGATCATTGCCGTCATACCACTTTTTCTACCAAATTAAAAAATATTACTATCGAAGAAGGAAAATTCACAAAACCGATAGAAAGAGCTTTATCGGCTTATAAAGAGGCAAGGGATCAAGTATACGGAACCGATACGGATCGCCCCGTCACCCTCATGGATATGGCAACCATTGCCGTAAAAAAACTTCGAAAAGAAGGAAAATTGGAAAATCTTGATGCTTCGGAAGAAATCAACGCTTGTACGATAAAAGTAAAGGTTGACACCGTAAACGGTGAAGAGGACTGGCTTCTTTTATTTAAAAATGAAACCCATAACCACCCGACGGAAATCGAACCTTTCGGCGGAGCTGCCACTTGCCTCGGAGGCTGTATAAGGGATCCTCTTTCCGGCCGTGCCTATGTTTATCAGGCGATGCGTGTCACCGGAGCGGCCGATCCGAGAACGCCTCTTTCCGAAACTTTGCAGGGCAAGCTGCCTCAGAAGAAAATTGTCATTGAAGCGGCGAAAGGGTACAGTTCTTACGGAAATCAGATCGGTCTTGCTACGGGAGAAGTTAAGGAATATTATCATCCCGGCTTTTTGGCAAAGCGCATGGAAATAGGGGCGGTCGTTGCGGCGGCACCGGAAAGCCATGTGATCCGGGAAAGACCGGAAGCGGGAGACGTGGTCATTCTCCTCGGAGGCCGTACGGGCCGCGACGGAATGGGCGGCGCTACGGGCTCTTCCAAAGAGTTGAATACGGAATCGATTGAAACTTGCGGGGCAGAGGTACAAAAAGGAAATCCTCTGACGGAAAGAAAAATTCAATGCCTTTTCCGCAGAAGCGAGGTCACCCGTCTGATCAAGCGGTGCAACGACTTCGGTGCCGGCGGTGTTTCCGTGGCAGTCGGCGAGTTGACGGACGGTTTGGAAATCAATCTGGACAAAGTTCCGAAAAAATATGAAGGACTGGACGGAACGGAGCTGGCTATTTCAGAATCACAGGAAAGAATGGCCGTCGTCGTCAAAAGAGAAGATGCGGATCGTTTCATCGCCTATGCGGCAGAAGAAAATCTGGAAGCCACCATCATTGCCGACGTCAATGACAGCCGCCGTCTCGTCATGACATGGAGAGGGAAAAAGATTGTCGATATTTCCCGGGATTTTCTTGATACCAACGGCGCACGGCAAGTGAAAGAAAGTTGTATCTCCGAACCGGCGGGAGAAGAATATTTTTCCGATCCGGAAATTGAAAATATAGAAAAAACATGGATTTCCGCCATGGGAGATCTCAATCATGCTTCACAGCAGGGACTGGCGGAGCGTTTTGATTCCACGGTCGGTGCAGGCACGGTTCTCATGCCTTTCGGCGGAAAATATCAAAGAACGCCCGCCGACGGTATGGTTGCCAAATTCCCCGTAAGGAAGGGGCAGACGGACAGCGCAAGCTTTATGGCCCACGGCTTTGATCCTTTCCTTGCTTCTTGGAGTCCTTTCCACGGAGCGGTATATGCGGTTTTACTTTCTCTGACCCGCCTGATTTCTATGGGGGCAGACTGGAGAAAATCTTATCTTACTTTGCAGGAATATTTTGAAAAACTCACCGATGATGCCGGCTGGGGCAAGCCTGCCGCGGCTCTTCTCGGGGCTTATCATATGCAGTCCTCCTTGGGAATCGGGGCCATCGGCGGAAAAGATTCCATGAGCGGTACTTTTAACGATCTTCATGTACCGCCGTCATTGATTTCTTTTGCCGTAGCTCCCGGGAAAGCATCGGAAGCGGTCAGTCAGGAATTGAAAAAAGAAGGAAATACTCTGATTCTTTTCGGAATGCCGAAAGATGAAACAGGTATGCCCGATTTGGATGTATTCAAAGCCCACGGCGACTTCCTTTATAAAGAAGTGCAAAAGGGACATATTGCATCCATGAAAGCCGTAGAGCATGGCGGCGTGGCGGTTACCGTGGCAAAAATGGCATTCGGAAATAAATTGGGCGTCACTTTTGAAGAAAATCTTCCGCTTAAGAAATACTTCAAAAACTTTTACGGCGCCATCATCGTTGAAACCACACCGAAATTGGCAAAAGAATATAATAAGCAGGCCCATACGAAAATTTTGGGAACCGTCGGCGGCGATTCGATGAAACTGTTCGGAGAGGAAATCAGTTTGTCCCGACTGCTTCATGCTTATGAAAAACCGCTTTCTTCCATTTTCCCGAGAAGAGCGGATAATTTGCCGGGGAAAATTCCGCCGGTTACGCTTTCGGAAGGAAATTTCCGATTCGGTATAAAAACAGCCATTACAAGACCGAAAGTGTTTATTCCCGCCATGCCGGGAACGAACTGCGAGATTGACAGTGCCCGTGCTTTTGAAAGAGCGGGAGCGGAAGCAGATGTTTTCATCCTGAGAAACAGAGATTCGAAAGAACTGAAAGAATCGGTAGAAGAAATGGCAAACCGTATTTCCAAATCACAAATCGTGATGTTCCCCGGCGGTTTTTCTGCCGGTGATGAGCCGGACGGAAGCGGTAAGTTCATTGCCGCTTTGTTCCGCAATGAAAAATTGACGGAAGCCATGGAAAAACTTCTTCACCAAAGGGACGGACTTGCTCTCGGTGTTTGCAACGGCTTCCAAGCATTGATCAAACTGGGGCTGGTTCCTTACGGAGAATTCAAACCGCTTTCCGAAACTGCGCCGACACTCACCTTTAATACCATCGGCCGCCATTTGTCCCGCTATGTGACGACCAAAGTGGTTTCTGCCAAATCACCGTGGCTTTCCCTCTGCGAGACGGGAGCTCTTTACAGTATTCCCATCAGCCATGGAGAAGGACGTTTTATTGCAACGGACGAACAAATTGAAAAACTTCTTGCCGCAGGGCAGGTGGCAACGATCTATACCGATGAGAACGGAGAAGCGACCTATGACAGCCGCTACAATCCGAACGGATCTTGTTGGTCGATCGAAGGTATTACAAGCCCTGACGGAAGAGTTCTCGGCAAGATGGGACATACGGAAAGAAACGGGAAAAATATTGCAAAAAATATTTACGGAAATAAATTCCAACCTATTTTTGAAGCAGGAGTCAAATATTTCAAAGAATAAAAATTTGCGCGTTCAGGGAAATGAATATCTTGAGACCGGATTCGGCATTTGCCGTTTTCGGTCTTTTTTTCCTTAAGAAACATATCATGCAACAGATTTTGTGAATGGAAAAGAATATAAAGCATTAATTAAAAATGGAATATAAAACTAAATGAGAATAAATATAATCTGTCAGATCTTTTTTCATTTTCTTATAATCCCTTGAGTTGCCGATAAACAGGGGATTTATAAATTGACAAAAGGAGAGTTGAATGATATGATTCTCAATAAGTGAGGGAGTAGCAAGCACTTTTGTGTAGTAAGTCAACATACTGACCAAGCAGGTCTGGCTCTACTTTAAAATGCGAGACTCATTTGTCTGAGCGGGTGCGTATCCGTTTTTGTGAAAAAGATCGGCGGCGCAGCCTGTTTTTTTGAGGGCGGAGACTATGGACTTACTACTTCTGACTTACACTATTTTGATTGGATTCGGGCTTGCGATGGATGCTTTTTCCGTCTCTCTTGCCAACGGACTTCACGAACCGCACATGAAATGGATGAAAGTGCAGGGAATAGCGGGCACTTTTGCATTTTTCCAGTGGCTTATGCCTTTGGCAGGCTGGTATTGCGTGCATAAAATCGTGGAGCTTTTTTATTTCTTTGCACCGTATATTCCTTTCATTGCATTCGGAATGCTTTCTTTTATAGGAATCACCATGATCAAAGAAGGACTTCTCGGAACGGCGGAAGAAATAGATCGTAAAATCAGTGCGAAGATGATTTTCTGGCAGGGGCTTGCCACTTCCGTCGATGCTCTTTCCGTGGGATTTATGATTGAAGAAATCGACGGAGCGACCGCTTTTCTCTGCTCCCTTGTCATAGGTGCGGTGACTTTTGTCATTTGCCTTTCCGGCATTGTTTTGGGGAAGAAATTCGGGATGAAATTCTCCGATAAAGCGACACTGCTGGGCGGTTTGATTTTATTCGGAATCGGGCTTAAAATGCTGATGACCGGTCTCTTTGCGGCAAATCTTTTTTCTTTCTGACGATAAGTAAGTATGAGGCGGTGTCAGGCGGAGAAAATCATTTTTCTCTTTCCCGATTGGCTGTTCTATTTCGCGTCCAATCTTGCTATAATAGATGAAAAGTCAATTCGGGAGGGTATCATATGGGATATAAACACAAAAAGGAAGGAGCGCTTTCACTTCTTCCTTTTCTGATTTTTATTGTCGTTTATCTGGGGGCGGGGATTTACTTCCAAATGCAGGGAGTGGAAATGGCATTTTACCAATTTCCTTCCGTGACTGCCATGTTTATCGCCGTGCTGTCCGCTTTTTGGCTCGGTGATGAATCTCTCCATGTAAAATTCGGAATTTTTGCAAGGGGCGCAGGCAATGAAAATGTCATGACCATGCTCATGATTTATATTCTTGCCGGTGCTTTTTCCGCTGTTGCCGCTGCCATGGGCGGAAGAGATGCGACGGTGAATCTGGGGATCAGCCTCATTCCGGCGGAATACCTGACGGTGGGAATATTTATCATTTCCGCCTTTATGGGAACCGCGACGGGAACGTCCATGGGAACCGTGGCGGCTATCGTACCGATTGCGGCAGGGGTTGCCGTGAAAAGCGGCATTTATGAACCTCTTATGGTGGCAGCCTGTGTGGGCGGCGCCATGTTCGGAGACAACCTTTCCATGATTTCCGATACCACCATTGCCGCAACAAGAACGCAGGGGTGCAGTCTGAAAGATAAATTTAAATTGAATTTCATGATTGCTCTTCCGGCGGCGATTTGTACGATTATTTTACTCATTATCATCGGAAGGCCGGAAGTGATCACGGAAGTAGGACGGCTGGACTACAGCTTGATCAAAGTATTTCCTTATGTCGCCGTTTTGGGGCTTGCCCTTTTGGGGGTCAATGTATTTTTGGTTCTCACTGCCGGTATTTTTCTTGCCGGTGCTATAGGAATCATCTATTCCGACCTGACGATCATCACTTTTTCTCAAAATATCTGGGACGGATTTACCGGAATGAGCGAAGCTTTCTTTCTTGCTCTTTTTTGCGGCGGCATATCTGAGATGGTTGCTTATTACGGAGGTATCGAATGGCTGATCACGAAGCTCCGCAAGATGATCAAAGGAAATAAGACGGCCCAGCTGGGAATCGCTTCTCTGGTTTCTCTGGTGGACTGCGCAACAGCCAACAATACGGTGGCGATCATCATCACAGGAAGTGTTGCAAAAGATATCAGCAAAGAATACGGGATAGATGCAAGAAGAAGTGCCTCTCTTTTGGATATTTTTTCCTGCGTGTTCCAAGGAATCATTCCTTACGGGGCACAGCTTCTGACGGCGGCTGCGCTGGCATCCCAAAACGGGGCGGTGATGAATGCGGTTGAAATCATTCCCCATATGTGGTATTGCTGGCTTCTTGCCATTTTCGGCATCGTTTCCATCTATGTTCCGTTTGCGGAAATATTCGTAAAGAAAGCAGATAAAATAGAGGCTGACTTATAGCCTGCCTCTTTTCCATACAGAATGATTTATCGGGTCGGCCCTTCACCGGAGCCGATCTTTTTTATTTCATCATGGGTGCACGATCAATTCGTAAAGAATTTTAATAAAGAAAACGGAAAGTACGGCGATAATGATCGGTTTTACTTTCTTCGGATCACCTTTTTCAAAGAAGCGGGCACCGAAATAATTACCTGCCATATTAAAAAGTCCTGCTATGAAGCCGAGAGAAATCATGACCGCGCCGTTTGATAAAAACACATAAAGGGCTGCCATATTGGTGGTGCTGTTGATGACTTTTGTGATCCCGTTGGCTTCTTTCAGTTTTACATGGGCTATGCCGATCAAAAGTAAGATCAGGAAAGTTCCCGTTCCGGGGCCGTAAAAGCCGTCATAAATACCGATGACAAAAGATATGGCACAGCTGAGGATCAGAGTTTTTACAAAAGAAAAGGGCTCCTTTTCCGTCATGGTCTTTCCCCGGGTGACATAAAAAGCAGTGACGGGAAGAATGACGAGCATGAGAGTCATGAAGATATGAGAATCCAATACCAATGCCAGACGGGCACCGAAAAAAGAACCGGTAAAAGCAAAAATGACACCGTAAAGTGAAGTTTTCCACGGAATGAGTCCGTCTTTTGCAAATTTAACGGTCGCCAATAAAGTTCCCATACAGGAACTCATTTTATTTGTGGCAATGGCATGATGAACAGGCAGTCCCGCAATGAAATAAGCGGGAAGAGAAATCAATCCTCCGCCTCCCGCTACGGCATCGACAAAACCTGCTAAAAATACAAGAGGAAAAATAATTGCATAACTGGAGAAATCCATAGAAAACCTTTATTTGAGATAGAAATAAAAGAAAATTATTTTCATCGTTTATAGATAAATTTTGTTTATTATTTTCTGTTATCGCTGTGGAAGGGACAGGTGATGAGGTGATCGTCGATGATACCTGCCGCCTGAAGGAAGGAATAAATGATGACGGGCCCGACGAAAGAGCAGCCTCTCTTTTTTAAATCTTTGCCGATCTTTTGCGATAATTCGGACTGAGCAGGAATTTGATCCTCTGAAGTCCGATGATTGATGACGGGCTTGTTATTCACGAAATGAAGAAGATAGGAGGAAAAACTTCCGTATTCCTTTTGAATGGAAATAACGGCTTTTGCATTTTTTCTGACCGATTCCACCTTCGAACGGTTTCGTATGATTTCAAAGTTTTTCAGCTGATCTTCTATAATTTCATCGGTCATTTCCGCACATTTAACAATATCGAAGTCAAAAAAAGCTTCTTTGTAAGCTTCTCTTCTTTTCAAAATGGAGAGCCACGACAATCCTGCATGGGCTCCTTCCAAAATGAGCATCTCAAACAGATAAGTATCGTCATGATGAGGGCGGCACCATTCATTGTCATGATAATTTCTAAAAAATTCATTTTGCAAAGACCACGGGCAATTTTCCATAAGATCCTCCTTTTCTTTATTTTAATTATAGGGCATACATGACATAAGAGAAAGTAACAAGGGAAAAGAAATTCTTGCACGACGGGAATGTGTCGGGAGGGAAAATTCAGAGAAATAAAAAAGAGAAGCGATATGCTTCTCTTCATAAAGGATTCACAATGGTTCCGCCGCCGATGAGACGGTTATCATCATAGAAAACGACAGACTGGCCGGACGTAATCGCCCTCTGCGGTTCATCGAATGTTACAATCGCTTTTCCTTGATCATCCAATTTGACGGTACAGTCGTGAACGCGGATACCGTAACGGATTTTTGCACTGCACCGGAATTCTTTTGCCGGCGGTTTTCCATCGGTAAAAGCAAGCTCATCGGCAAGAAGGCTTTTGCGGAACAAATCATCATTTGATCCGACGACGACTTCATTTTTCTCAGCATCCAGACGGATGACATAGAGCGGCGTTCTTGCGGCAATGCCGAGTCCTTTCCGCTGGCCGATGGTGTAATAGGGAAGTCCTTTATGTCTGCCGAGGACGGTACCCGATGCGGTGACGATATTTCCCGGGAGGAATGCTTCGGGAGCATGAATCTGCAAATAGTCCGCATAAGACTGCTGACCCGACAAAAAGCAGATATCCTGAGATTCCGCCTTGTTATAGGTGGGGAGACCTTTTTCTTTGGAAATGCGGCGGGTATCTTTTTTAAAAATACGTCCCAAGGGGAAAATAATATGGGCCATCTGATCCTGAGTGAGATGATACATCATATAGGACTGATCCTTTTGAAGATCACTTCCTTTTTCCACCTGATACATGCCCCGTTCACCGTCGTAAACGATGCGGGCATAGTGTCCCGTGGCAAAATAGGGAGCATCGAAAAATTCGCGGACGGAATCATAAAAAAGGCCGAATTTGATCTTAAAATCACAAACCATGCAGGGGTTGGGAGTGATGCCGTTTTTATAAGACTCAATAAAGTAAGTCATGACTTCTTTTTGATAGACATCTCTCGCATCGATGATCTTGTGGGGGATACCCAGAAATTTTGCCATTTCTGCGGCATCATTTACATTTTGTCCGTCAAATATGTGCATGGTGGCACCATACACTTCGTAACCGGCCTCCTGCAGCAGGCGGGCGGTCAAAGTACTGTCGACACCGCCGGACATGGCGACGACAACTTTTTTCTTTTCTTGCATACAATATCCTTTCTGAAAACCATCATTCACGGGAATTCTTGCTTGAATTCCGTACATCACAACGGAGTGAAAGTCCGAAGGAACTCATCTATTATAACAGAAAATCTATTTTTTTCGAAATAAAAAAGAATTTATTGACAGAAAAGTGATAAAAATATTTCAGAGAAGGTACAGCGGTTTCAAGGAAAAGAAATTTTATTTTGCTTCATAAAAAAGGGACAGATCGCCAAAAGAAAAGACCGATCCCGAAAAAAGGAACCGATCTTTTATTTTATTCACATCATCTTTCCGAAAGAGGAAAAGGAGGGGAAATTTTATTTTCCTTTAAATTGAGGCTTTCTCTTTTCAAGGAAAGCGGTGATGCCTTCTTTGAAATCTTCACTGCCGGAACACTGTCTCAGGTAGAAATCTTCCACTTTCATAAATTCTTCAAAATCTTTATACATGCTTTCAAACATCAGTTTTTTCATGTTTGTATAAGCCAGAAGAGGGCCTTCCGTCAGTTTTTCCGCAAAAGCGGTGACGGCCGGCAACAATTCTTCTTTGGAAGTGATTTCTTTGATAAGACCGATTTGATAAGCTTCCTCCGCACTGACGGGCCGCCCCGTGACGAACATATCAAAAGCGCGGTGCGTGCCGATCATACGGGGAAGGAAATAAACGCCTCCCGTATCGGGACAGAGTCCGATTCCGACAAAAGCTTGCAAAAATTTAGCATTGTCGGCAGCAAAAATAAAATCACAGCCGAAGGCCAGATTGGCACCGCCTCCTGCTGCGGCACCTGCAACGGCGCAAATGACGATTTTTTTCATTTTCTTGATATAAAGGACGATCTGAGAAACTTTTGCAGCCAAAGGTCCCATGGATTTTTCCGAGAAATCCGGTTCATCGCAATGGGCTTTCATATAGCGGATATCGCCGCCGCCGCTGAAAGCACGGCCGGCGCCGGTGATGATGACGACTGCCGCATCGGGAGATTCTTCTGCTTTTTTCAAAGCATCTTCCAGTTCAAGGGCCATGTCCATATTGAGAGCATTCAAGGTGGGGGGATAATCTAAAGTCACGGTTGCAATCCGTTTTTCTACAGAATAAGTGAGCAGTTTATAATCCATGGAAGCCTCCTTATATAAAACAGAAAATGATTCTCTTAACAGTATAGCATTCTTACAGAATAAAATTATTTTAAAATTGTAAAATCTACTGTATAATTGAAATCGAAGAGGAGAAAGTAAGAATGAAAGAGCTGGAAATCAATCATCTGAAAATCAGACTGTATACACCGAAAAAAGCAGATGCTCTGTTCTATATATTAAAGCCCGAAGATGTAAGGGACAATGCTTCGGAACTGATGGAGAAATATGGAATCGCTTTGGCATGCATAGAGGGATTTGATTGGAATCATGATTTATGCCCATGGGCGGCTCCTGCGGTTTTTAAAGGAGAAGAAGATTTTTCCGGCGGCGGAGATGATTTTTTAGAAATATTGAAAAAGAAAGTGCTCCCTGCAGTAGAAAGTGAATCGGGATATACGGGAGAGAAACGATATATGGCAGGAATTTCTCTGGCAGGCATGTTCAGTCTGTACAGCCTGTATAAAACGGATTTATTTCACGGTGCCGCATCTGTTTCGGGCTCTCTCTGGTTTGACGGTTTTTTAGAATTTATGAAAAACAATCAAATATCGAAACAGGCAGAAAAAGTTTATTTATCCTTGGGAGACAAGGAAAAGAAAGCACGAAATCCGCGGATGGCAAAGGTGGAAGAGTATACTCTTGAAACAGAAAAATTACTGTCTGCAAAAGGAATTCGGACCGTATTTCAACTCAATCGGGGAAATCATTTTTCCGACGGAGAAGAGAGAATAAAAAAAGCCGTTCATTGGATGATGACCGGAGAATCGGCGGAGATATAGTTTTATAAGGGAGGCTTATTTGGAAAAGGTTTTATTTTTAACGGCCATAGTCATTTTTGTCTGCGTGGCTTTTCAAAAATTACTCGGCAAGTCGGGTGTGCCGGGGCTGTTCATATTTATTCTTCTGGGGATGCTTTTCGGAACTGACGGCGTTTTTCAGATTGCTTTTGACGATTATTCATTTGCCAATCAGATCTGCTCGATTGCCCTTATCTTTATCATGTTTTACGGCGGCGCCGGTACCAAGTGGAGCACTGCCCGCCCGGCAGCGGTAAAAGCAATTTTACTTTCTTCTGTAGGGACAATTTTGACGGCACTTCTGGTCGGTGCTTTTTGCTGGCTTGTTTTCGGATTTCCCGTTATAGAAGCCTTTTTGATGGGCGCCGTGATTTGTTCCACCGACGCGGCATCGGTTTTCTCCATCCTTCGTTCGAAAAAAATGAACTTAAAATATTCTACGGCTCCCATGCTTGAAGTGGAAAGCGGAAGTAACGACCCCTTCTCGTATATGCTGACCGTTATCTTTTTGTCGATGATGGGAGGAGAAAGTTACAGTGCGGGAGAATTTTCTCTCATGCTTCTGAATCAGGTGGCGGTAGGAATTGCGGGAGGTTTCATTTTTGCTTTTCTTTCTCGGTGGATTTTAACGAAATTCAATATTGCCGAATCGGCTTTGGATACGACTTTCCTTGTCGGTGTGGCACTCGTCGCCTATGCGGTTCCCTATCTTCTGGGAGGCAACGGATATCTCTCCGTCTATATCGCCGGTATCATCTTAGGAAATACAAAACTTCCGAATAAGAAAAATGTAATTGATTTCTTGGGCGGCCTGACTACATTGATGCAGATGTTCCTCTTTTTCCTTTTGGGACTTCTGTCCTTTCCGTCCCAGCTTCCGGATGTAACGGGAACGGCTCTCTGGATCGCCCTTTTCCTGACTTTTGTAGCGCGTCCGTTAGCGGTATTTTCTATACTGACGCCCTTCCGTTGTTCTTTCCGGCAGCAATTATTTGTGGCGTGGTCGGGTATGCGCGGTGCGGCATCCATCGTTTTTGCCATCATGGCAATGACCGGTACGGCGGTTCTCACCAATGATATTTTCCATATCGTTTTCTTCATCGTTTTATTTTCCATTCTGGTACAGGGAACGCTCTTGCCTCAGGTGGCAAAAGCGCTGGATATGATTGACGAAGAGGGCGATGTCTTAAAAACATTTAACGACTATACGGAAGAAGTGCCGGTCCAGTTTTTGCGTTTTACTTTACAAAAGGGGCATGTCTGGGAGGGAAAATCCCTGTCATCCATCGTACTTCCGCCGGAATCCATTCTTGTTCTGATTCTCAGAAATAATTTAAAACTGATCCCTAAGGGAGACACCGTCCTTGAGGCGGGGGATACGCTTATCCTGAGCGGCAGAGAAGGCGGACAGGTGAGCGGAATCAATTTGTATGAAAGAGAAATAACGGAAGATGATGAATGGGTAAACCGGAAATTGTCGGATATTTCTTTATCGGGCAGTTTGATCATTTTGATTCTGCGGAACGGAGAAGTAGTCATTCCCAACGGAGAAACAGTATTGAAAAAAGGTGATTTGCTCTATATGGGCGATCGGTGAAGAGGGAAAATATAATTCATTATCTGTCGGTATTCTCCTGAGTCACGGCGGCTGACGGAAGGTGAATCGTATTGAAAACGGAACGGTGATTTCCTTATTTTTAAGAAAGGGAAGCCGCTCCGTTTTTTTATCGGATCTCTTTTGTGACACTTATTTTGCGGAGGTGTTCATGAGCAGATGCATTTGATCACAGATGACGGATACGATGAAATTTTATCGGAAATAAGGGGATGAAAGAAGAGGAAAAGGAAGAAAAATAAAAATTGGTACGGATATAAAATCATATAAAGATGAAAATAAATCATGATACGCCTTGATTTCTATGAGAAATAAATATTTGCTATTTAAAATGATAGTTGTATACTTTAAGTCATGCTGAAGAGTTATATAGCATACACTATTAGCGAGGGAGATTTTACTTATGGAAATGGTACTTGGTTTTATCGTTCTTCTGGCATGCCTCTTTTTGGGGATTCGTCACGGAGGAATCGGGCTGGCTGCTATCAGCGGCATCGGTCTCATGATTTACACTTTTATTTTCCACTATAAACCGGGGACACCGCCCATCGGCGTTATGCTCACCATTTTGGCCGTCGTGACTTGTGCGGGTTTTTTGCAAACTTCCGGCGGACTTACGGTTATGCTCAAATATGCCGAGAAATTTCTCCGCAACAATCCGAAACATATTACCATCCTTGCACCGGTCACCACTTGGTTTCTGACGGTCCTTTGCGGGACGGGGCATGTGGTTTATACGATGTTTCCCATTATTTATGATATCTCTATCAAACAGAACATCCGCCCCGAAAGACCTATGGCGGTTTCATCCATTGCATCCCAGATGGGGATCTCCGCTTCTCCCGTATCGGTAGCCGTCGTTTCCATCGTTGGATTTATGGCGGCGGCAGGACAAAATTATTCTCTCCTTCAAATTCTTGCCGTATCCATTCCGGGGACGCTCTTCGGTGTTCTCTGTGCAGCTCTTATAAGCTACAAAAGAGGAAAAGATTTGGAAAAGGATGAAGCTTTCCAAGAAATGATCAGTGATCCGGAGCAGAAACAATATGTTTACGGGGATAATGAAACATTGCAGGGCCGTGAACTTCCGTCTTCTTATTATCGGGCGACCATTATTTTCCTTGTGGGGATTATTCTTATTGCCGTCTTGGGCAATTTCCCGGATTTGCTCCCTCATTTCCCGAATGCAAAAGGAAAAATGGCGGCCATTTCCATGACTACGGTGATACAGATGGTGATGCTTTTTGTTTCTGCCGTCATTTTGTTCTTCTGCGGAACGAAAGCAAAAGAAGTGGGAAACAGCCAAGTATTCCGTGCAGGTGTGGTAGCTCTCGTTTCCGTTTACGGCGTGGCATGGATGGCAGATACTTACTTTGCCAATCATATGGGCGTATTAAAAGAATTTTTGGGAACCGTCGTTACAGAGCACCCTTGGACCTATGCAATCGTATTATTTTTCACTTCTAAACTGGTTAACTCCCAAGGTGCCGCTGTGGCCATCGTCATGCCCATGGCACTCGGAGTGGGTATGGATCCTGTGATGGTGATGTCTTTCATTCCTGCCTGCTACGGTTATTTCTTCCTTCCTACCTATCCTTCCGATCTGGCCTGCATCGGTTTCGATCGCTCCGGTACGACAAGGATCGGCAAATTCGTATTGAACCACAGTTTCATGCTTCCCGGTCTTGTGGGCGTCACCTGTGCCTGCATCATGAGTTTCATCGTCGCTCATGCGATCCTGTAATTATTTGCATAATGAAAAAGCATCTCTTGATCAATCTTGAGATGCTTTTTTTGTCGGAAATTGAGATTATTTAAGCCATAAATCGAGAGCGGCCGTGGCAGCCTCTTCCGGGGTAATATATCCCTCCCGTGCCATGAGGGTAAGGACGACGGTCATTCTTTGAGCGCCCTCCTCGGGATGATTGAGCGGATCATACGCATTGGGGGCTTGAGGGAGTCCGGCAAGCATGGCACATTGGGATAAGTCCAAATCTTTCGCTTCTTTGCCGAAATAAGTATCACAGGCCTCTTTGATTCCGTAAGCACCGTGGCCGAAATAAATGGTGTTCAGATATAATTCGAGAATCTGATCTTTTGAATAATATTTTTCCAATTGGACCGCCAAAGCAAGCTCTTCGATTTTTCGTGAAAGAGTGCGTTCATCGGAAAGGAAAATATTTTTCACCGTCTGCTGGGCAATGGTGCTTCCCCCCTCCACGGTCTTGCCGGCAATATAATTGGTGACCAAAGCTCTTGCGACACCGACCAAATCCACGGCGCCGTGATCATAGAAACGGCGGTCTTCCGTGGCGACAATTGCTTTTTTCATCAGATCCGGTATTTCTTTGGCAGGGACAAAATTATCTCTGTCTATTTTGGATTCCAGTGCTTCTTTGAAATGAAAAATCTGACGAAAACTTTCCTTGGCAGATTGTAAAAATTCTTTGGATTCTCGGATAAAATCGCTTTTTTCTTTCGTAGAAGAATCGGCGGAACGGGCCGTAAAAGAACCGGCCAAATCCGTTATTTTATCCAACAAATTGTCAGCCGTCGGAAAAGAATTTTTCTCCTCAACGGAAGGGGACGCCCCGGGATTATGTCCTCTGCCGTATTCGCCTCCCCGGCTGTAACCCCAGTAAGCGGCAAGAGTGAGTATAAAAAGAAATAACAACAGTTTTTTCATTGATGCCTCATTTATTTATACGACCGTTTTATTTATTTTAGCATATCAAATAAAAATGAAAGGTCATACCTGTTTCTGAAAGAAAAAATATTTTAGAGGGATAAAAAGTAAAGCAGCCTTTCAGGTAAAAATGCGAAAACAGCAGATCTTATCGATGAAATAACCTATCGAAAACAATTGTTTTGTGATATAATTGCTATATAAGTATTATATAAAGAATAGCAGATTCATATCGGCGAAAACAGCTTTTACATTTTTAAGGAGACTATATGAGCGAAAACATTCATGCAATACAGGCAGCCCATGAAGAAGAACACGGCAGTGAAAATTACGGAGCAAAAGACATACGGGTACTGGAAGGTCTGGAGGCGGTCCGTCTCCGTCCGGGCATGTACATAGGATCGACATCATCAAGAGGGCTGCACCATTTGGTCTATGAAGTGGTGGATAACAGTATCGACGAAGCTTTGGCAGGATTTTGCACCCATATAGAAATTACTTTGAATGATGACGGAAGCTGTACTGTCGTGGATAACGGCCGCGGTATACCGACGGGCATGCATGAAACGGGAAAACCCGCCATGGAAGTCGTTTTGACTGTGCTTCATGCAGGCGGTAAATTCGGCGGCGACGGATATGCCATTTCGGGTGGTTTGCACGGTGTCGGCATTTCCGTCGTCAATGCTCTTTCAGAATGGACGAAAGTCATTGTCAGGAGAGAGGGCAGTTTTCATGAGATGAAGCTGGAACGGGGAATTGTCACCGAACATATGCGGACGTACGGAAAAACAAAAGAAACCGGCACAGAAGTGACTTTTAAGCCCGATCCGGAGATATTCAAAGAAGGTGTGGATTTTGAATTTGATGTATTAAAAATTCGCATGCGGGAACTCGCATTTTTAAATAAAGGCCTTACCATTACTTTGACCGATGTCAGGGACGGCGCTAAAAGGCAGGAAGTATTCTGCTATGCCGGAGGGATCACGGAATTTGTCAAATTTTTAAATGAAGGCAAAGATACGCTCCATGATGAAGTCATTGCTTTTGAAGGAGAGAAAGATAAGGTCATCGTGGATATCGCCATGCAGTATCAGAAAGGATTCAGCGAATCGGTATACAGCTTTGTCAATGATATCAACACGATAGAGGGGGGCATGCATCTTACGGGATTCAGAAATGCCCTCACAAGAACGATCAATGACTATGCCCGGACGAATAATTTATTGAAACCGAATGAAGACAATTTATCCGGCGAAGATGTAAGAGAAGGTCTGACCTGCATTCTTTCCGTGAAAGTTCCGAATCCTCAGTTTGAAGGGCAGACAAAAACAAAATTGGGAAATCTGGAAGTCAAAGGCGTGGTGGACGGTATTGTTGCAGAAGGTCTCCGTACCTATCTGGAAGAACATCCGGCAGATGCAAAAGAAATCGTATCCAAAGCCATTTCCGCTTTCCGTGCCAGAGAAGCATCACGAAAAGCAAGAGAACTGGCGCGGCGCAAAAACTCTTTGGAAATATCGGGGCTTCCCGGCAAATTGGCGGATTGTTCCGAAAGAGATCCCAAACTGACGGAAATATATATCGTCGAAGGGGACTCCGCAGGGGGATCTGCCAAAACGGGACGGGACAGAAAGTATCAGGCCATTCTTCCTCTTCGCGGAAAAATCCTCAATGTAGAAAAAGCAAGACTGGACAGAGTGCTGAATTCCGAAGCCATCCGTACCATGATCACCGCTTTCGGAACCGGCGTGGGAGAAGATTTCGATATCACCAAACTCCGTTACTATAAAATTATCATCATGACCGATGCCGATGTGGACGGAGCCCATATCCGTACTTTGCTTCTGACCTTTTTCTACCGCTATATGAAGCCTCTGGTTACGGAAGGACATGTCTATATTGCTCAACCGCCGCTCTATCAGGTGCGCAAGGGAAGACAGAAATATTACACTTATGATGATGCGGAACAAAATAAACTATTAGAGGAAATCGGCCGTGACGGCCTTACGATCCAGCGCTATAAAGGGCTGGGGGAAATGAATCCGGAGCAGCTCTGGGACACCACCATGAATCCTGAACAGCGGGTCATGTTGAGAGTGAAGCTGACGGATGCGGTGGAAGCAGATCATCTGTTTACCGTCCTTATGGGGGATAAAGTGGAGCCGCGCCGCAAATTTATTGAAGAAAATGCGCAAAATGTACAAAATTTGGATCTCTAATCAAAAGAAGACCGCCTTTCGGGGCGGTTTTTTGATCTCTGGAGGGGATCGGAAAAGTTTACCATGATGAATCCTGAAAAAGAAGATAAAGGATAAAATATTCAAAAATATCGATTTGCGCACGGCGTTTGTAGGAAAAATGATGAAAAATATGTGGAAAAAGTGAAATTTCAGGTGAAAATTGAGGATTTCCTATTGGCAGCAGAGGGCAAAATGTATTACAATATAAAAAACTTTGTAATCTGTTTTGCAAAAGGACCGGATGAAAAGAGGCATTACATGAAATATTTCTATCCTGCCGTCTTTATATTTAATAAAAAAACAAATTTATTTCACATCGTGCTTCCCGACTTGGCCGGCTGCGGCGGAAAAGCGGCAACCGTGGAAGAAGCGGTTCGCAAAGCAAGAGAGTCTTTAGGGACCTCTCTTTGGGAACTGGAAGAAAAAGAAATAGAATTTCCGCTTCCTTCCGATGAAAATGAACTCAGGAAAGAATACCGCTACGGCAAAGTGTGTACAATCCTTATTGACATGGAAGAATATCGGGCATACAGAGCATATAAAATCAGGATGGCAGAGAGGAAAACAAGAGCATGGGCGCTCAGAGCAAGAAAGAGGCGCTCCATATTTCAAAGAGTGTTCGGGTTGAGATAAAGAGATCCTTTGAGGGTCTCTTTTTTTATGCTGCTGCCCTTTTTGCGCAGCAGAGTAAAAAATGTGAGGTGAAAAAAGAAATTTTTATCGGAAAAGAAAGTTTGCATAATTATACTTGTACATAAAAATAAAATTATTATATAATACCTATATCTGTTGCGAATAAGACAGTTTAATGACATTTGAAAATCATGGTAAAAAATTAAAATGACAGAGAGGTACTATGTTTGATTTTTTAGATTGGAGCACTTTGATATACAGAGCTCCGGCGCTTCTGATGGCACTGGCCCTGCATGAATATGCTCATGCCTTTGTTTCCGACAGTCTGGGCGATCCCACTCCCCGTATGCAGGGGCGGCTTACGGCAAATCCGCTCGTACATCTGGATCCTCTGGGGCTTATTATGCTCGCTGTCTTCGGCTTCGGCTGGGCAAAACCGGTGCAGATCGATCCTTCCTACTACAAAAATTTGAGAAGCGGCGTGATCAAAGTTTCTTTTGCGGGCCCGGGAATGAATTTATTACTCTGCTTCCTTGCAGAATGCATCATGCTCGTTATGATGCGTTTCGGCTTTTTGACTTTCGGGCAGGCCGGTTATTATTTCCTCTACTGGCTCATGCTGTATAATGTATGGTTTGCTTTTTTCAATCTGATTCCCGTTCCTCCTTTGGACGGCTCAAAAATTTTGGAAATGCTTCTTCCCGGAAAATGGGCATGGCATTTTCATAATTTCAGCTATCAGTACAGTTTTGTTCTTCTGATGCTCCTTGTTTTCAGCGGAATTACCGGAAAAATTATCGGACCGCTTTCTCAATTCTATACGGGAGTCACCATGAAAATTATTTATTCCGTATTAGGATTCTGAGAGATAAAGATATGTCGCTTACCTGGTTTATTTTTGAAATACTGGGAACAACCGCTTTTGCCGTTTCGGGAGCTGCCGCGGGGCTTTCCAAGAAGATGGATATCTTCGGTATTGCCGTGTTGTCCGTGGCAACCGCGGTGGGCGGAGGAATTATAAGGGATGTCCTTGCGGGAATCACGCCTCCTTTTGCCCTCCGATCGCCCATGGGAATTGCTTTGGCGCTCATAACGGCTGCCGTCGTAAGTATGGGGGCGAAGAATTATTTTAATCCGCTCCGGGGAAAGAAATGGATGCAGTTTATTTATCATGTATCCGATTCAATCGGTCTTGCCGCTTTTACCGTGACCGGCGCCATGACGGCGATCAACAGCTATCCCGGATATAAATATGTATTGCCCGTCATGCTTGCCCTTCTTACTGCCGTCGGGGGCGGGATTATAAGAGACCTTTTGGCACAGCGGGTCCCCGTTGTCTTATATGCGGATATTTATGCGGTGGCAGCGGTGGCAGGAGGCATTGTGATATGCATCATCTATCCGCTGACAGGAATGGTAACGGCTTCTTGGGCAGGGTTTATTTTCGTTATCGTTTTGCGCATGTGCGCTCTCTTTTTCGGATGGAATTTATACCGCCCCGGAGCAGGGCAAAAATAAATTAATAGAGAAATTGAAAAGAACGGATCACTCCGTTCTTTTTGCATGGGAATCAGAATCCCAAATCTTCATTGATAATGATGACTTCCATCTCTATATTTCGCATCTTTTTATAGTAAATGGCAAGCACATTGCAAATACGGTCGGGAGCGCCGCAATCGTAGCACTTATCTCCTCCGCGGGCGCTGCAGCCGCAAAGATAGTGGTGACGGGCTACGTTTTTGGGGGCTGCAATATTTCGTGCTCTGTTAACAGCTTCTTCCAAAGTGGGGCAAATCTTGTTGACTCCGAATACGAAATAAACCTTTTCATGACCGAAAAGAGAGCCGGAAACGCGGTTGCCCGTGCCGTCTATATTGACAAGAATACCGGTTTCGGAAGCCGCATTGACGGAAGTGAGAAAAATATCGGCAGTCATACATTTTCTTGCCGTTTCCAGAAAAATTTTATTTCTCTCCTTTGATTTATAATCTTCTGTCTCCGCGCCTTCCAAATGATGAACATCCCAAACGGTATTGTTTTTTTTCAGCATCTCATATATGCCCATGGCGGCAAGAGTAACGGAATCTCCCATGCCGACGGTCTTTCCCCGTATTTCTTTATCAAGATAAGAAGCGGCCTCTTCTTTGGTATCAAATATGGAGCAGTCAAAACGATTTCTTTTAAAAGCACGGCCGATTTTTTCAAGGTCCATAGAATCCCGCCTTTCTGACTTCATTATAAAGAGAAACAAAGGTGATTTCAAATAAAATAATGTATAAAAAATATATTTTATTTAAGTAAAAAAAGAATTATAAAAGATATCATTAATTATAAAGTATATATAATTAAATAATCAAACTAAATAATTTGTAAAAAATTAAAGATCATGATAAAATTCAAGCAGATATGATCAGATTCACTGCGGTTATATCCGATGAAGTCGGGAAGACAGAGGAAACACGGTCACTCGGGTCAAAAATCCCTGTTTCATGACTTTCGGCAGTGAAGCATTTTCAGAAGGAGAGAAGACCATGAAAAAAATTCTCGCAATTGCTGCTGTTGCAGCGCTCACCGCAGGCGTATCCGCATACGCTGCCAATCCTTTCTCCGATGTGTCCCCCGATGACTGGGCATATCAGGCAGTATCGGATTTATCCGTGCAGGGTGTGGTAGAAGGATATCCGGACGGCACATTCAAGGGCGAAAGAAACATGACCCGCTATGAACTGGCACAGATCATTGCCCGTCTGATGGCGCGGGAAGATCAGCTGAATGCTGAACAGAGAGCCATGGTGGAACGACTGGCGGGAGAATACGCAGACGAACTCGCCAATCTCGGTGTCCGCGTAACGAACTTGGAAAAGAAAGTGGGCAATCTGAAATGGGGCGGTGATGCCCGTATGCGGTGGAATCAGGGATATGCAAAAGATGCGGGTGGAAATTTAACCGGAAAAACGACGGATAAATGGAACGGCCGTATGAGAATCAAAGCGACGGCAACCATTAATGACAGCACCTATGCGGTAGGACGGCTCCATTCCGACCTGAATTTCAAAGACGGCAGTTCTTCCGACACTTACATGGATATGCTTTACATTCACCATCAGTTCGGAGATAATTTCGGAATGAACATCGGAAGGGGCTACCTGTATTTAGGGCAGACCGGGCTTGTCATGGATGACTATTTTGACGGGGTCCAGGCTTATATCGGAAATGAAAAACTGATGCTTGAAGGCGGTTACGGCCGTGTCGTGGCATGGAAGAGAGACAGCGGAATCAATGAAGAAGTGTCTTATGCACGGCTTGTCGGCAAATCGGGAAGCATCGGCTATGATGCGGAATATCTGACCGTTGCGGAAGGTGAAAAAGGAACTTATATCGGCGGCGGCCTTACAATCGGACTCGGAGACAAGATGAATCTTTTTGGTGATTACTATCAAAACACCGATAAAGACGGAGATCCGCAGATCTGGACTGCCGGCATCGGATTCGGTAAATATGATATGAAGAAACCGGGAACGTTCAGACTGTCCGCACAATATGTAGAAGCCGAAAAAGACAGCTATATCGGCAGTACATCTACTTATGTCGCATTCCCTGCCAACAGCATCACGAAAAATGATGTTGATTTCTGGCTCATCAATGCCGATGTAATTCTTGCTAAAAATGTCCGTCTCCACGGCGAATATGCATTCGATGTAGATGCAAAGGACAACTCCGTCGACTTTGATGATTTGGCAACCGTATCTTTGAACTATGTATTCTGATTTGAGGTAGAAAAGAGGACTCTGAAAAGGGTCCTTTTTTGATCTTCCTGATGAAAATATTTCTTTCGAGAGAACTTCTGTCCGTTTTGTGAGATAATATAAAAGTACAAAGATATCGGGGAGATTTTTATGAAAATAAGCAACAATACTTTATTTAAAGATATACGGAGCCATGAAATTTCGGATCGAGCCAGAGTTTCCACAATTTCTCGAAAAGAATATACCATATTGGATATAGAAACGACGGGAATGCATTCGGATATTACAGAACTCGCGGCCCTCCGAATCAGAAGCGGCGAAATCAAAGCCTGTTTCCATACTTTGGTGAAACCGAAAGGAAAGATGGAAAAGCGGGTGGTGGAGCTGACGGGAATCACTCCGTCCCTTGTAAAAAAGGCGCCTGTCATTGCCGATGTTTTGCCCGGATTTATCCGGTTTCTCGGCGATGATATTTTAATGGGCCACGGTTTGGATTCTGATCTGATCATATTGGACAGAAATCTGCTTGCTCTTGGAAAGCCTCTTGTACGGAACAGCTACGTGGATACGAATACTTTGTCCCGCCAAGTGATTCCGGAAGAACTGGTAGAGAAAAAATATTCCGTTCAAAGGCTTTGCCTGTATTATCAACTGCCTTATTATCATTTTCACCGGGCTCTTGCAGATTGCAAAGCGGAAAAAGCAGTTTTTGAAGCGCTGGTAAAAGATCGGAAAAGCAGAAAAAATAATTTGTAAATATGACCGAAATATCCGCTATTAACCGAAATATCCGCTATTAAAAGTAGTAAAAACCAAAAAAGTTAAAAAAGCATATTATTTTTCATCATGAGGGATACGGTAAAAATAAAACTTTTCCGGATTGAGTCAATGATTTAAAAGAGAAAAATCAAAGCAATATAAAAGACCTGCTCCGAAAAGCAAGTCTTTTTTGTCATTCTTTGGGAACGGGGCCGTATTTGTTTTTTCTTCGTTCTCCCGGAATGAAAGAAAGAATGATTATGATAAGGAAAAAAATGACGCCTGCGATCCGGGTGGCAAAGAGTTCATTATGTAAAAGTCTTCCTCCGATCTGCTGCCCCGCAAAAAGGAGTCCGAAAATCCCCCAATAATAAAGATGAGAAAGGCCGATGTCGGAAATACGGCGGATGGCGAGGCTGATTAAGGAAATAAATCCCAAGGTGCCCAAAATCATGAAAGTGATAATAAAAATATTGTCATCCCCTATAAAAAGCTCGGGGCGAATCCAAGTAAAAGCAAATAGAGCGGCAACGGGAATTCCGACAAGGCAGGCACGGATAAGATAGGTTTTTCTGCTGACTCGTCCGACAGGATTTCCGTATTTTTTCCAAATTTTCCCAAACAATGAAGACGGCTCTGATGTTTCCGCTTCCGGAAGTATTTCTTTATCTGCCGCAGAAAGAACGGCGGCGGTATCGGAAATGATGAGAGAGGCTTTGTCCGATTTAAATAAAAAGAGGGACGTGATCGTATCGGACCAAAGATATACATCTTCCAGTTCATCGGGTTCTCCGTAGATTTGAGAGAGTCTGCTTTTTACTTCTTTTGTAAGAGCATCCAAATCGGCATAAAGGATTTGGATTTTTTCTTTTTGTACACCTATTCCCATGGCAGAAAGAGAAAAATCAAAAAAAGAAAAGTCTTTTTGTATGGAAAGGGTGTAATAATTGATACCTGTTTCTTCATTTTCTCCTGCAGGAGAAAGATCGAATCGTTTAGATATATTCCTTCGGGAATCGCCGATGCGCACATCTCCGATGCGCCGTGTTTTTCTCTTTTTCGATGTTTTTTGTATGTTTGATGTGATATCGGGAAAGGTGTAAGTATAATTCATGAGAACCTCTTTTTAAAATGATGAATGAACCGTCGGATTATTTTAAACGGGGGCGGGGACGGAAGGAGTCGGAAGTTCCTTCTGCATCCAGATTATATCGTACCATCGATCGAATTTATAACCGATGTGATGAAAGCGGCCGACTTGTATATATCCCATCTTTTTGTGAAAAGAAATGCTTGCTTCTGTCACATAAGGATCGTTTTCGGCAGCAGCGGTGATGCAGGCACATGCATTTACGATGCCTTGTGCCGAAAGAGCGGTTTCCAAAGCACGGTAAAGTATTTCTCCGTATCCTTTATAACGGGCATCTTTGCGGAGATAGACAGAGACTTCGGAAGACCAATCATAAGCTTTTCTGCTTTTGAAAGGGGCCGCATAGGCATAGCCGTAAATGATTCCGTTTTCTTCCAGAACAAGATAAGGATATCTTTCATGGATCCGGCAGATTCGTTTTTTAAATTCTTCAAGAGAAGGAACTTCATATTCAAATGTGACGGCGGTGTCTTTTACATAGGGTGCATAAATGGCAAGAAGCTCTTTCCCGTCATCTTCAACAGCATTTCTTATCATAACCGAAACTCCTTAATTTTTCTTTATTATACATGATGCAGAAAAAGCCGGAAAAGAAATGTAAGAAAAAAGAAAATTTTCGATTTACTTTTTTGAAAAAATAGGATATACTTAATATGTTGTATTTATGGCGGTGTAGCCAAGCGGTAAGGCAAAGGTCCGCAAGACCTTATCCCCGTGTTCGAATCCGGGCACCGCCTCCAAAAAAAATAACTGTGATGATCGACAGAGCGGTCATCGCAGTTTTTTTATTTCCCAATCAATTAAAGAGGGAACAATATTCTTGCAAAATAAATGGCACATGTCATGGTGATGCAGGAAAGGAAGGTGGACATCATGACAATCTCCGTGGACAGATCTTCATAATTGTGAAATTCTACGGCGTAAAGGACGGAATTGACTGCCGAGGGAGCGGAAGCGACGATGAAAATCGTCTGAGAAGCGATGGGAGAAAAAGGATGGCCCGCAAAAGCCCAGATCTGAATCAAAAACCATGCGCAGGCAGGCCCCATGATGAGGCGGATAAAACAGGCAAGCCATGCATCGGGATCGCCGAAAGAAATCTTAGACTGATGAATCTGTATGCCCAGTGCCATCATGACAACCGCCACCAAAGCGGAAGCGGAATTTTGCAAAATAGGCCATACAAAAGTAGAATCGATATTCCAGCCCAAGTATTTGATGATGAATGCGGCAGTCAATGTATAAATAACAGGCATGCGGGCGACGACCATGAGAGCGTCATGGGGAGATAAACTTCCTTTTCCCGCCTGATACATTCCCAGCGTATTCAGAAACATATTCATCTGGACAAGAATCAAAGTGCTGACCGCTGCCGCTTCCGACAGATAAGGAGTCTCACCGCCGATCACATAGGGATCGTTTGAAAAGACGAGCGCCACCAAGGCGATGCCTATATTTCCTGCATTGGAAAACATGGTTCCGTTTTTAAAAGCTTCTTTTTTGGCGGAATCCCAGTGAAGAGTTTTTGCAATGATTGTCCCGATGATACCCAGGAGAGTCATGATGGCGAGGGCGATGAAAAATACATGGAACAGGCTCAAGTCAATATTTGCCACATAGATATTGTAAAAAATGAAACAGGGCAGGATGACATAGAAAGTGAGCTTGGTCAGAGCAGATACGTTAAGACGGTATTTCCTGTCCATGAAGTAGCCGATGGCGACAAAGACCAGCAGAGGAAGGATGTTGTTCGTGATAATCTGTATAAAAGCCATGATCACACCCCCGCCGGAAAAAGATATCGGGCAAGCCGGATGGCTGCCGTCAGTGTAAAGATGCCGATAACGGAACAGTATAAAACGGAACGGGCCGCCAAATCGGGGTGATTGTCGTAATCAACGGCAAAGAGGAGCAAAGTAAATGAAGAAGGAACGGCGGCATAAATAAAAAATACTTGGGCAGCGACGGGGGTAAAAATACCGATGCTCCAAATGAGAAAGAATGCCAGGAGAGGGGAAATAAACAGTTTATTGAAAGAAATACCGAGGTCGAAGGCATCGGGCCGTTTCCACGGTGTACGGTGAAGCTGCGCGCCGGCCGTGATGGTGACAAGAATAATAAAAGCACCGGCAAAATGAGTCAAAACAGACCAGAGGAAAGTATGTTCAAGAGCAAAGCCGGAAGTTTTTATGAGGATGGCCGCCGCCACGGCGTAAACGGCAGGCATGGAAACAATAAATTTAAAAAAACGGGACAAAGAAAATTCACGGACTCCTACAAGAGAAGCGCCGAAAGTATTGACGGCAATATTCATCAGTATGAGCAAAACAACGATGGTTCCCCGCGCTTCGTCAAGGTAAGGCATTTCGCCTCCTGCCAGGTAGGGAGCGTGGGAAAAGATCATGAGAATGAGAGCGACTCCGATCTGCCCGGAATTGGAAAAGGTGGAGAGTGCCCGAAATATTCTTGCTTTTCTTTCGGTAAATCCCAATATCTTGGCTAAGGCAAGAGCCGCCAGAGAGTCGAAAAAGAGCAATGCGATTCCTGCAGGCACAAGGAGAGCCGCAGAAGCATCCGGCGGGTACAGATATAAGCTGTAAAAAATAAATAAAGGAAGAACGATGCGGGTGATTAATTTCGTGTATGTATTTAAGTCCGGTTTTAATCGTGCATCTAAAATCCATCCGACAAGCAAAAAAACGAGGAGCGGCAAAATATCGTTCCACAGGATTTCAAGTAAGACCATAAAAGACACCTTTCCTACGGACGGGAAAATATTCCGTCCGATTACTTTTAATGTCAGTATACAACGAAACGTTTGAGAAAACCAATTTGAAAAGTCAGGGAAAAATTATTTTTCGAGGAGTATTTAATCTGATATTTCATTTATATTTTAACTGATCTTTTCATAAAGAAAGGGCGTTTCCGTTTGACAAGGATATGATATTTCGGTAGAATAAATGACGTTATGGAAGGGTGTCCGAGCGGTTGAAGGAGGCGGTCTTGAAAACCGTTAACTTCGTGAGAGGTTCATGGGTTCGAATCCCATCCCTTCCGCCAAAGAAATAAACTCCCTCATTTTCGGCCGATCAAAATGAGGGAGTTTATTTTTACTGTTTCATGATAATTATTCGAAAAAGATCGGTATTTGTGATTTATTACAAGCTGTAGTATAATATATTTTGCGATTTATATACTTGTAGAATCGGTATCATTTGACCGGTGTTGCCGGTTTAAGGAGGATTATTTTTTATGAATGTAAAAACAGAGGCGCTGGATCAGCATAAGGTACAACTTACCATCGACGTACCCGCTGAAGTTGTGGTGAAGGGATTCAAACAGGCTGTGGCTCGTATTGCGAACCAGGTGAAAATTCCCGGTTTCCGTAAAGGGAAAGCCAGCCGCCGTATTCTTGAAATGCATTTCGGCAAAGAAGCGGTTGCCGGCGAAGCTCAGGATATCGTCATCAATCAGGCATTAAATGATGCAATCGCCCAAGAAAAACTGATTCCCGTAACGACTCCGGAAGTGAAGCAGGATCATTTTTCTGAAGAAGAAGGCGCCGCATTTACCGCTACCTTTGTTAAACAGCCGGAAGTAAAACTCGGTGAATATAAAGGATTATCCGCTCGTCATATAAAACCTGAAGTCACGGATGAACAGGTGATGGCACAAATTACCCAGGCGGCACGTCAGAATGCAAGACTGGAAAAAGCGGAAGAAGGAACAACTCTTAAAAAAGGCGATGTTGCCGTTATCGATTTTAAAGGATATATCGACGGCGAACCTTTTGAAGGAGGAGAAGGAAAAACCTATCCGTTGGAAATCGGCTCACAGAGCTTTATCCCCGGATTTGAAGATCAGCTTGAAGGACACAAGGCAGGAGACGACGTAACCGTCAAGGTTTCTTTCCCCGATAATTACGGAGTGGAAGCTTTGGCAGGAAAAGCATCCGAATTTTCCGTACATATCAATGATGTGAAACGCAAAGTAATTCCTGAAATTGATGATGCTTTTGTCAAGTCTGTCAGCCCTTATGAAACTTTGGAAGATTTGAAGACGAATCTCCGCCAGCAAATGCAGCTCCAAGCCATCCAGCAGGCGGAAGATGCCTATAACCGTGCTTTAATCGGTCAGGCTGTCAAGAATTCGGAAGTGGATATTCCGAAAGAAATGATAGAACAGCGCATCGATGAAATCATTGAAGAAATGAAATTAAATCTGGATGCCCAGGGAATGAATTTCGACGATTACCTGAAGAATATCGGCAAAAGCGTAGAAGATTTCCGCAAAGGCTATGAAAAAATGGCAGAAGAACAGGTGCGGGAAGGCCTTGTCCTCGGAGCCGTTGCAGATAAAGAAAATCTGGAAGTCAACAACCAGGATCTGAATATGGAAGTCATGAGCATGGCTCGTCAGTTCAATGCAGATCCGAAAGATGTGGTAAAGATTATCCGTGATGAAAACCGGATCAATATGCTCTACACCTCCGTACGCCGCAAGAAAGCAGCCGCTTTCATCTACGGTGCAGCCGTAAGAGAAGAAGAAAAACCGGAAACGGAAGAAAAGAAGGAAATGCCTTCGGAAGAAGCTGCAGAACCTGCAAAAGAAGAAAAAAAGGATTTGGCTTCCAAGACAGTGAAAGAACTGAAAGCATATGCGGAAGAAAAAGGAATTGCCCTTGATTCCCGTGCGAAAAAGGCAGAAATCATTGCTGCTATCGAAGCTGCAGAAGCAGAAAAATAATTAATAAAATAAAATTTCCGTCAATAATTTGACAAGTGTGAAACAATAAAAAGAGGCGCGGGTTTGTCCGGCGTCTCTTTCTATACTTATTATGTTACAATTAAAAGATAAAGATTGTATTTTTAAGAAAGGATGTTACTATGCCATATGTACCGATCGTAGTAGAACAGACTTCTCACGGAGAACGTTCTTATGATATTTATTCCCGTCTGCTGAAAGACAGAATTGTATTTCTTGACGGCCCTGTCGATGACCATGCCGCCAATGTCATCATTGCTCAGTTCCTTTTCTTGGAAGCGGAAGATCCCGATAAGGATATTCATTTTTATATCAACAGCCCCGGCGGTGTCGTGACGGCAGGTCTTGCCATTTACGATACGATGCAGTATATCCGTCCCGAAGTATCCACCATCTGCATCGGATCCTGCGCATCCATGGCAGCCGTACTTCTCACATCGGGCGCCAAAGGAAAACGTTATGCTCTTCCCCATTCCAGCATTATGATTCATCAGCCTTTGGGCGGTGCCCAGGGACAGGCTACGGATATCGCCATTCATGCGAAAGAAATTATCCGTCTCCGCAGTGAATTAAACGGAATCATTGCCGATCACAGCGGACAAACTTTGGAAACGGTCATGAAAGATACGGAAAGAGATAATTTTATGACTGCCGAAATGGCGTTGAAATATGGAATCATTGATAAGATTCTTACAAGAAATGAGTTACATGATTTGAAAAAATAATGAGGAGGCTCATTGGCTAATAAAAGTGAAACTCCACCGATCTGCAGTTTTTGCGGACGATCCGGTGACGAGGTTGAAAAAATAATTGCAGGCCCGGGAGTTTATATCTGCAATGAATGCATAGAAGTCTGCCAGAATATACTGAAAGAAGAAATGAGAGAAAAAAAGAAAAAATCAATTCCTCATTTTGATCTTCCCACCCCGGCAGAAATTAAGGCATATATGGATCAATATGTCATTGAACAGGATGAAGCAAAAGTCGCTTTATCCGTAGCAGTGTACAATCATTATAAGCGTATTCAGTATGACGGCGATGATGACGATGTGGAATTGCAGAAATCAAATATCATCATGCTGGGCCCCACGGGGAGCGGAAAAACACTTCTCGCCCAGACTCTGGCCCGTTTCCTGAATGTACCTTTTGCCATTTCCGATGCCACCACGCTGACGGAAGCCGGTTATGTGGGAGAAGACGTGGAAAATATCCTGCTCCGTCTGATCCAAGCTGCCGATTATGATATCGAAAAGGCGGAACGAGGCATCGTCTATATCGATGAAATAGACAAGATATCCAGAAAATCCGAAAATCCCTCCATTACCCGGGATGTGTCCGGAGAAGGTGTGCAGCAGGCTCTTCTGAAAATTTTGGAAGGAACGGTGGCAAGTGTTCCCCCTCACGGAGGACGAAAGCATCCGAATCAGGATATGATTCAGATCAATACATCCAATATCCTTTTCATTTGCGGCGGCGCTTTTGCCGGTATCGACAAAGTCATTGCCCGAAGAACCACCAAAAGTACCATGGGATTCGGTGCAGATATTAAAAAAACGAAAGAAAAGGATACGGCAAAGATTCTGCAGGAGGTACAGCCGGAAGATTTGCTGAAGTTCGGCCTGATTCCGGAATTTATCGGCCGCCTTCCCGTTATTGTGGCACTTCAGCCGCTGAAAGAAGAAGCGCTGGTCCGTATCTTGTCGGAGCCGAAAAATGCATTGATCCGCCAATATCAGAAATTACTTGCCATGGATCATGTGGACTTGATTTTTGAAGAGGCAGCCATTCATGCGATCGCACGAAAGGCGATTGAAAGAAATACGGGGGCCCGCGGTCTGAGAGCCATTATCGAAAAAATTATGACAAAAGTGATGTATGATATTCCGGGAATGAAAAATGTGGAAAGTTGTACAGTAACGGAAGATAATGTGCTGAATGAAACAAGACCCGTTTTAAAAATAAAAAAAGGAGCAGTCCGTAAGGCGGAATAGATTCATCGCTTTTGACTGTATCATACAGATTTGGGACCGATTCGGTATTTGCCGAGTTCGGTCCTTTTCTTCTTTTGATTTTTGAAATTTTATTCCTCTGTTACACATGACTGTCATGTTTTTCATGAAATTTTGATGGTTTATCGGCGGATCCGTACTTGTGGGAAAATAAAACGATTTGTGATATGATAATTAAATCGAAAAAATACGAAATAAGCGGATGAATAATCCGCCAACCATTTTCTTATGTTACAATAATAAAAAGGATTCATTGATAGAATGATCCCGATGGATGTACAGACATCATCGGTTATATAATTCGGAAAAATATATTAAACCTGTATGGAGGATTGCATATGAGTGAAATTCTTGAAAATAAAGAATCGCCGAGGCTGAGATTACCGACGGTGGCGCTGCGGGATATTATCGTATTTCCCCACATGACCGTCAATCTGGATATCGGAAGAAAAGAATCCATTGAAGCGGTTCGCCGGGCGAGCCGAGACGAAAGATATTTAGTCATGATCATGCAGAAAGACGGAAATGTAGAGAGACCGGAAGCCGATGATTTATATAACTTCGGCACCGTCGTCAAAGTAAGGCAGATGCTTCAGCTGCCGGGCGGACTCATCCGTATCCAGGCGGAAGGGATTTCCCGTGTCCGTATTCATGAAGTGAGAAGAGAAAAAGACAGCCTCTTTTCGGAAGTGGAAGATGTGCAGGAGATACCGCCGGAAGATCCTCTTCGCGGGGAAGCGTATCGCCGTACGATTTTAAAAACTTTCTTCGAATGGGCACAGAATACGAAACAAAATATTCCCGATGATCAGATGGGTCAGCTGAAAGCTTCCGATGAACCGGGATATACGGCTGATTTCATTTCTACCCAGATCCCTCTTCTTCCTGCCAAAAGAGAAGCTGTATTGGAAGAGAATAATGTATCGGAACGGTTGATTATGGTCCAGGGATATCTGGATGAAGAAATTCAGATAGGCCGTCTGGAAGCGGAAATCAACGGGGAAGTCCGAAGAAATATGGAAAAGGAGCAGCAGGATTACTACCTTCGCCAAAAAATCAGAAGCATTCGCGATCGTTTGGGAGACGAAGTATCTCAGGATCAGGAAGCGGACGATTATCGGGAAAAACTGGAAAAAAGCGGAATTCCCGAAGAATTTAAAAAGAAGCTGGAAAAAGAAATCAATCATCTGGCAACGATGCCGCCCATGATGGCAGAAACAACGGTGGCACGAAATTATTTGGAATGGGTTTTTTCCTTGCCGTGGAAAGAAGAAAGTCAAGATTCTTCGGATCTGAAAAATGCAAAAATCATGCTTGATGAAGATCATTACGGACTGGAAAAAATCAAAGAACGTATTTTGGAATATCTGGCGATCCGCGTACTGGCACCGGAAGCAAAAGCGCCGATCATTTGTTTTGTCGGTCCTCCCGGTGTGGGAAAAACAAGTTTTGCCCAGTCGATTGCCCGTTGTCTGAATAAAAAATTTGTCCGTATTTCTTTAGGCGGTATCCATGACGAGGCGGAAATCAGAGGTCACCGCCGCACCTATATCGGATCCATGCCGGGCCGATTCATAGAAGCGGTGGCACATGCCAAAACAAAAAATCCGCTGATTCTTTTAGATGAGATCGATAAAGTCGGTTCAGATTTCCGAGGCGATCCCGCGTCTGCCTTGCTGGAAGCGCTCGATCCGGAGCAGAACAAAGCTTTTCATGATAATTACATCGATATTCCTTTCGATTTATCCAAAGTATTTTTTGTGGCTACCGCCAATACTGTATCCACGATCCCTGCCGCTCTTTTGGACCGCATGGAATTGATTGAACTTTCCGGATACACGGAAGAAGAAAAAGTGCAAATTGCTAAAAAATACCTTGTACCCCGCCAGAAAGAAAGAAACGGGCTGAAAGCAGGCGATATCCGCTTCACCGACGGACTTTTAAGAAGAGTGATCCGCAGCTATACAAGAGAAGCGGGAGTTCGTGAACTGGAACGCACCATCGGATCACTCTGCCGCAAGGTGGGGAAGGAGATCGTTTTGCAAGAAGGAACATTGCCTGCCCTTTCGGTGAAAACAATTGAAAAATATCTGGGACCGGTGAAATTTATGCCCATGGCGGAAGAACATCCGTCGCAGGTGGGAAGAGTCAACGGACTTGCTTGGACCATGGCGGGCGGCGAGGTCTTAGATACGGAAGCAATCACCATCAAAGGAAAGGGAAATCTGATTCTGACGGGCCAGCTGGGAGATGTCATGAAAGAATCGGCAGAAACCGCTTATACCTACATACGAAGCCGGGCGAAAGAACTGGGACTCACGGAAAATTTTTATGAAACTTTAGATACTCATATCCATTTGCCGGAAGGAGCAGTGCCGAAAGACGGGCCTTCTGCAGGTATCACCATGGCGACGGCGATGGCGTCCGCTTATACGGGAAGAAAAGTCCGGGGCGATACGGCGATGACCGGTGAAATTACATTGACCGGCGAAGTTCTCCCCATCGGCGGAGTCAAAGAAAAAGTGCTTGCCGCGAGCCAGTTCGGAATCAAACAAATTCTCCTGCCGGAAAAAAATAAAAGAGATATGGAAGAAATTCCGAAGTCGGTGAAAGACAAGTTGCAGTTCGTTTATGTGAAAAACATTGATGATGTGCTGGATCATGCTTTATTGAAATAGGGAGATCGAAAGTGGCTGAAATTAAAGATATAAAAAAATTTCACATATTTTCTTCATCATATATCGGATCGGCGGTAAAACGCGGCGAATTTGCCGGCAAAAAAGAAATTGCTTTTATCGGCCGCTCCAATGTAGGGAAATCTTCTTTAATCAATTCCGTCAGCGGTTCCCGAAAATTGGCTTATGTCAGTCGTGAACCGGGAAAAACAAGAACCATCAATTACTATGCGATCCAGTCCCGAAGAGATACCGGGGAAGGAGAAGAACGGCAGGAATGGTATTTGGTGGATCTGCCGGGGTACGGTTTTGCAAAAACGAGCCAGCAGAACCGTGATACTTGGAGCGGATTCATCGGTGATTATATCAGCCGTTCCCCGACGCTGGTCATGGTAGGTCTGCTGGTAGATCTGCGCCACCCCGGGCTTCCCATTGATATGAAAGCTTACGAATGGCTCAGAAGCGAAGTTTCCTACTTGCAAATCATAGGGACAAAATGTGATAAATTGGGCAAAAATGAAATGATCAAAAATTTGAAGATTTTGGAAAAATTGATGCCTGCCGATGCATCTCCCCTTGCTTATTCATCTCTCTCCGGAACGGGGAAAGACGATTTATTGTCCCGTATAGAAGAAAGAATTTGTGAAATATGATAAAAAAGATACTTTTACTTATGTTTTCGTTTTTGATACTGTCGACGGAAATTTTTGCTTATAATTTTTATGCTCCCAATTCATGGGAAACGGTAGATCCGAAAAGCTGGCATTATCAGGCTCTTTATCAAATGTGCCGTGAGAATAAAGCCCCTTCTTATACGGAAGATTTTTTCTCCCGCGGTATGCTGACTCGTTATGAGATGGCCTCTCTTTTGAAAGATATTCTTGAAAATAAAGAACAGAGCGGGTTTGATGAAGAAAGCAAAAAGACATTGGATAAGCTCAAAAAAGAATACAGCAGGGAACTGCATGTTTTGGGATGGAAAGAAGAAAAAAATAAAGATCGGAACGAACCGATTGTAGAAATCGGCGGCGACGCAAGGATTCGATGGAGAAAAGGAGAAGGGACCGATGCCCGTGTCCGTGCCGGCGGCCGGTGGAATGTGGGTGAAAACACCTATATAGAGGGCGGCGGTTCTACCGATATGGATTTTTAAATTTCGGAAATGCAGCAACAAATTTCTTTAATATGATTTTTCATTATCATAAAAAATTATATTATTCAGAACCGATATTTTTTTTAAAAGGAGCAGCAGAATCATGGCAAAAACAGTCATTATTTCAGGTCATCCTCACTTAGATCAGTCCCTGGCAAACAAAACAATTCTGGAAGAATTGGAAAAACTTCTGCCCGAAGCGGATATCCGTTATCTGGATCAAAAGTATCCCGACGGGATTTTTGATGTGGAAGCGGAACAAAAAGCTCTTGCGGAAGCAGATACGATCGTATTTCAATTTCCTGTTTACTGGTACGCTTATCCCGCATTGCTCAAGAAATATGTTGAAGATGTATTCACTCACGGATTTGCTTACGGGACGGAAGGGACGGTGCTTCGCGGAAAGCGTCTCCTCATTTCCTGCACGGTCGGGTCGGCACAAGAAAATTATGGAGAAGGAAAATTATTTAATCACAGTATGGAAACATTCCTTTTCCCCGCGCAGCAGCTGGCGGCACTTTGCGGAATGATCTATGAAAGGCCTCTTTGTGAATTCGGAATGATGTATATCCCCGGTCTTTCTACCGACGAGGATAAAGAAAGAATTATGAAAGCCTGCCGTGTTCACGCGGAAAAACTGGCACAAAAAGTATAAAATGAATGAAAATATGAAAAGCTGTCACGAGAAATGAATTCGCGGCAGCTTTTTTGTATGGATATTGTAAAAACATGATTGGCAAATACTGCCCGATTTTATATAATAAATACAATTCAAACAGCGGAGGAATGATTCATGAACGGTTTGGGGCGCATTTGCTCACAAAAAAATATATTATTATTCCTCTATATAACCATATTCCTGCTGCCTATCAGCCCTGTCGGATTATATGTCCCTTTGATTTTCGCAATTTTATTGTCTCTCGGGCATAGGATTTCCGAAAAAAGACAGATCTGGTCTTTCGGCCCTTTGAAATGGCCGGCGGCGGGTTTTTTAATTTGCTCATTTTTATCCGTTTTTGCGTCCGTCGATATCCGTTTTTCTCTCTTTAACTGGATTTTTTTGCCTTTGATGTACGCTGCTTTATATGTACTGGTTTTGTCCCATATAAGAACAGAAACGGAAAGAAAGAGCGCTTTGATAGTTTTTCTTTCGGGAGCGCTCTGCGTGATTCTTTGGGGTGTATTCCAATATACGGACATCGGCATGATGGCAAAAGATTTAAATGCTCAGGCATGGGTGGATCCGGAACGGTTCCCCTTATTGAAACGAAGAATGTTTTCCACTCTGGAGAATCCGAATCTGTTCGGTGCTTACCTTTTAATGGTAATAAGTGTGGTGATCTCCTGTCTTCTTCCGGAAGCGGATAGAAAAACAAAAGTGCTTTTTGCCGTTGCATTACTCGTTCTTTTGATTTGCCTTGCTCTTACCTATTCCAGAGGATCATGGCTCAGCATGGCGGTGATTCTCGCGGGACTGGCATTTTTTTATGACAAACGGTTCGGCCTTGTTTTTCTGCTGATTCTGGTGATTCTGTTCTTCTATCACGGACAAATTTCGGAACGTTTTATATCCCTCTTTTCCGGGGAAGACACTTCGGTGCTTCTCAGATTTGCTCTTTGGGAAAGCACGGAAGCGATGATCGCGGAGCATCCTTTTTTGGGGATCGGCTGGGGAAGTTATTGGCTGACCTATCCGGAATATAATTTTTTCATTCAAGAGCCGGGCGTGATTATTTTTCACGCTCACGATATGTATCTTCATATTTTTGCGGAAACCGGTATTTTCGGCGGGCTTTTCTTTTTTACCTTTTTCTTCGGTCATGCCTATCTTTCCTGGACGTTATGGAAAACCGGGACAGGCCTTTCTAAAATGCTGGGACTTGCTGGAATCCTTATCTGTCTTTCCGCCGCGGCGGACGGAATCGGAGACTATCCGCTTTTCAGCCGTTCCGTTTCTTTTTGTTACTGGTTTTTATCCGCTCTGTGCATATCGCCTCATTTAAACAGAGAAAAAACGGGAACGGTTCCGAACTCATATAAAAATTAGTTTGTCCAATAGGAAAAATCTATAATACCTATTAGGGATTTTTTGAGAGCGTATCTGCGTTTACAACGACATTATCTGAAAAAGTATGTTATAATGAAAAAGGTAATGGTTATAAGAATTTTTTTATGACCTGCTACGTACAAAAGTATCTGCAACAGACGAGTATCACTCAGGCTAAAGGTTCTGCGGTACAAAATAAATAATATTCATGAGCCGCGGACTTTTATATATTTTTTATTTTGGGAGGATGATAGTAATGATCGACACCAATGATAGTGAGTTCCTTAGCAGGATTGAGGATAAAGATCTTCTTGCTAAAGTATGCGATGCGAAAACCGCAGCAGCCATGATTCAGCCCGGCGACATTCTCGGTATCAGCGGATTTACTCCGTGCGGATATCCAAAAATCACCATGCATGAATTGGCTGAACGCATGAAAGAAACTCCGTTCCAGGTAGACATTTGGACAGGTGCTTCCACAGGTTCCCAGATTGACGGAGAACTCGTAACGGTTGACGGCGTCAGAAACCGTATGCCTTATCAGACGAATGCAACTCTGAGAAAAGCAATCAACGTAGGCCAGATCAATTATTTTGACCTGCATCTGAGCCATGTGGCACAGCAGATTCGTGAAGGCTTCTTCACAAATGTAAAAGGCGAGCATGTAACGGGTCCTGATTACGCTGTTATCGAAGCTTGCAAAATCATCAACAAAGATGGAGAAGTCGGCATCGTACCAACTACTGCTATCGGCAACTCCCCCGTATTTGTATCTCAGGCTAAAAAAGTTATTATCGAAGTAAATACCACCCAGCCGACAGCTCTTGACGGTATGGCTGATATTTATGAAGTAAAGAATCCGCCCCATCGTGAACCGATTCCGATTGTAAAAGCAGGCGACCGTATCGGCAAAACCTACATTCCGGTAGACCCGGCAAAGATTGTGGCTATCGTTCCTTGCGATCTGCCCGACGTAACCCGTGCACTGGCTCCGCTCGATGATGATGCTGAAAGCATGGGCAACAACCTTGTCGACTTCCTCAAAAATGAAGTTAAACAGGGCAGACTTCCGGAAAATCTCCTTCCCTTGCAGTCCGGTGTAGGCAACGTAGCAAATGCTGTTATCAACGGCCTTGTACATTCCGACTTCAAGAACCTTTCCGTATATACGGAAGTTATTCAGGACGGCATGTTCGATTTGATTGATGAAGGCAAAATCGACATGATCTCCGGAACATCCCTTTCACCTTCTCCGGACGGACTGAAACGTTTCTATGCAAACATTGATAAATACAGCAAGAAAATCATTCTCCGCCCGCAGGAAATTTCCAATAACGGCGAAGTAGCTCGTCGTATCGGCGTTATCGCTATGAACACCGCTTTGGAAATGGATATTTACGGACATGTAAACTCCACCCATGTATGCGGAACCAAACTGATGAACGGCATCGGCGGATCCGGTGACTTCGCACGTAACGGATTCCTCTCCTGCTTCTTCTGCCACAGCACCGCTAAGGGCGGAAAGATTTCCGCAGTAGTTCCGATGTGCTCCCATATCGACCACACCGAACATGATACCCATGTATTCATCTCCGAACAGGGCGTAGCAGATGTTCGCGGACTGTCTCCGAAAGAAAGAGCAAAAGCCATCATCAATAATGTGGCACATCCGGACTACAGAGCACAGCTTATGGACTACTATGAAAGAGCATGTGCTGCTAACGGCAACAGCCAGACACCGCATATTCTTGCAGAAGCATTTGATTTCCATAAGAGCCTTGCTGAAACAGGAAGCATGCTTTTTAAGAAATAACGGTCTTTTTACAAACATATTTCTTTACAAACAATAATCATGTTATATAATAATCTATGGTGATACCTGCCGAAAGGCGGATTCATACATGGATTTCTCAAGAGGTCCATGCTGCGGTAACAAGACAACAATGCAGTGCCGCAGCACAGCGACTTTGGGAGTCCGTGTTATAGGAAGGCATTATCCTGTGAATTATGGGCAAGAAGAGCCTGAAGGCCACTGCCTGTCGTTCGATCAAGGATGATAATTCCATAATTTATTTACATTTTTAGGAGGAAGATGAACTTATGGCAAACGAATCCCTGAAAGCCAAACTTGAGGCATACGAAGCTGCTTGCGCAAAATCCTACGCAAAAACTCCGGAAAGAGTTGGTTTGAAACACAACAAGTTGTACACCCCGCTTGATATCGAAGGTTTCGACTATGAAAGAGATCTTGGAATTCCGGGGGAATATCCATATACCCGTGGCGTTCAGCCCACAATGTATCGCGGCCGTCTTTGGACCATGCGTATGTACGCAGGCTTCGCTACAGCTGAAGAATCCAACAAACGTTATCGTTACCTGATTGCAAGCGGCGGATCCGGTCTGTCCTGCGCATTTGACCTTCCGACACAGATCGGCTATGACTCTGATGACAAAATGGCTATCGGCGAAATCGGCAAGGTAGGCGTTGCAATCGATACATTAAAAGATATGGAAATTCTTTTCGACCAGATCGATTTGGGCAAAGTTTCCACCTCTATGACCATCAATGCTCCGGCATCCGTACTGCTCGCTATGTACATTGCTGTTGCAGAAAAACAGGGCGTACCGGCTGATCAGCTCCGCGGCACCATTCAGAACGATATTCTGAAAGAATATGCTGCACGCGGCACCTACATTTTCCCGGTTAAACCGTCCATGCGTTTGATCACCAACATTTTCGAATATTGCTCCCAGAATGTACCGAAGTGGAACACCATTTCCATTTCCGGCTACCATATCCGTGAAGCAGGCTCCACCGCTGCTCAGGAAATCGCTTTCACCATTGCTGACGGTATCGCATATATCGAAGCTGCACTGAAGGCAGGCATGAAGATTGACGAATTCGCAGGCCGCCTCTCCTTCTTCTGGAACGCACACAACAACGTACTTGAAGAAGTTGCTAAATTCCGTGCATCCCGTCGTCTCTGGGCATCCATCCTGAAAGAACGTTTCCATGCTCAGAAACCGAAATCCATGATGCTCCGCGTTCATACCCAGACAGCAGGCTCCATGCTGACCGCACAGCAGCCGGACAACAACATCGTTCGTGTTGCTCTCCAGACAGCAGCAGCAGTTATGGGCGGAACACAGTCCCTGCACACCAACTCCCGCGACGAAGCTCTCGCTTTGCCGACAACCGAATCCGTAACAATCGCTCTGCGTACACAGCAGATCGTTGCTTATGAATCCGGCCTGGCTGACGTAGTCGATCCGCTCGGCGGCTCCTACTATGTAGAAGCTATGACCAACGCAATCGAAGCAGAAGCTAGAGAATACATCCGCAAGATTGATGAAATGGGCGGCGCAGTAGAAGCTATTGATAAAGGCTACATCCAGAAAGAAATTCAGGAATCTGCTTATGCATGGCAGATGGCTGTTGAATCCGGCGAAAAGACAATTGTCGGCGTCAACAAATTCACTATGGAAGAAAAAGCTCCGGAAGGTCTCTTGAAAGTTGACGCATCCGCAGGCGAATTCCAGAAGAATAAATTAGCTAAAGTTAAAGCAGAACGTGATAACGCTAAGGTTCAGGAAGAACTGAAGAAGCTCGAAGTAGCTGCTGCAGATGAAAGTGTAAACCTTATGCCGGTTATCCTCGACTGCGTACGTGCTTATTGCTCCCTCGGCGAAATTTGCGGTGTTCTCCGTAAAGTATTCGGCGAATACAAGGCACACAACACCCTTTAATCCAAACTAAAATATTTCTGGAGGTAAATTACAATGGCAGATAAACGTATCAGAGTTCTCGTTGCAAAACCCGGCCTTGACGGACATGATCGCGGCGCAAAAGTAGTAGCTCGTGCACTTCGCGATGCAGGCATGGAAGTTATTTACACAGGTCTTCGCCAGACTGTTCCGCAGATTGTTGAAGCAGCTGACGCAGAAGACGTTAATGTTGTAGCACTGAGCCTTTTGTCCGGCGCTCACAACACCCTTTTCCCGGAAGTAGTTGAATCCTTGAAAGAAAAAGGAATGGGAGATGTTCTTGTTATCGGCGGCGGCGTAATCCCCGCAGGCGATATCCCGGGCTTGAAAGCAGCAGGCGTAAAAGCTATCTTCACACCGGGAACCCCGACCAAAGATATCGTTGACTTCATCAAAGCTAACGTATAATCAATAGCAAAACAGATTCTATCTAAATAATAAGCTCAATAGTGGCACGGGGCTGCATCGGTTTGTGGCCCCGCTCACTATATTTACTCTTTAAAAGGCGGTGTATCTATGGAATTCTCAATGAAAGATTTTTGGGATGGATCTAGACGTGCCTTAGCGAGAGCAATTACCATCGTTGAAGACGAACGTGACGGCTGGGAAGATATTATGAAAGAAATCTACCACCACACGGGTCGTGCTCAGGTCATCGGAATTACCGGTGCACCTGGTGCGGGTAAGAGCACACTTTCAGGCGCACTGATTAAGGAATTCAGGAAACAGGGTAAAACAGTCGGGATAGTGGCAATTGATCCTACATCACCATTCTCCGGCGGTGCGATTCTTGGCGACCGTATCCGAATGAATGACCTCACGCTTGATACAGGTGTATATATCCGCAGTATGGGTACCCGCGGCAGTCTTGGGGGATTATCCAGAAAAACTACCGATGCGGTTAAACTGATGGATGCTTTCGGGCTCGATGTAGTTCTTATCGAGACAGTAGGCGTAGGGCAATCAGAAGTAGATATCGTTAAGAATGCGGATACAACTCTCGTTGTGCTCGTACCCGGACTGGGTGACGATATTCAGGCTATTAAAGCAGGTATTCTCGAAATCGGGGATGTATTCTGCATTAATAAATGTGATCGTGATGGTGCAGATCGTTTGAATGTTGAAATCGAAATGATGCTTGATTTGGGTGAAGCACAAAACTGGCGTCCTCCGATTGAAAGAACGATCGCAAACAAAGGGGAAGGCGTCCCCGAAGTTGTCAATTCTCTGGGTGAACATCGGAAATATCTCGAAGAGTCGGGTCTGCTGGAAGAACGCAGACGTGACCGCGCTCGTACAGAGATGACCGAAATGATTCACGATCGCATAACCCGTCATGTAATGGAAGATATTGTTGCATCGGGTAAATTTGCTGACTACGTAGAACAAGTCTATGAACGCGAAACAGATCCGTTCACAGTCGTTGATTCTATCGTGGGAAATATATTCAAATAATTTAACAAGGAGGAATTATTATGGCATTCAAAGTATTGTGTGTTGACCATGTCGGCGTAGCTGTAAAAGATTTGGCTCTGATTAAACAGCAGATGAAAGATTTGCTGAATCTGGAACCGTCTCTTCCGGATGAAACCGTTGAAGAACAGCATGTAACAACAAGCTTCTTCAAACCGTCTCCTCAGAGCGAAGCATGCGAATTGGAATTCTTGGGATCTACCACTCCCGATGGCCCGATCGCTCGTTACATCGATAAGAACGGCGGAAAGAACGGCTTCCAGCATGTAGCACTCCGTGTTGACAATATTGTCGAAGCACTGGCTGCTCTTCCGGAAGAAGCTAAACTTGACAAAAAGTTCAGAGTTGGTGCCGGCGGCTGCCACATCGCATTCATGCACCCCAAAGTTACCGGACTTTTATTGGAACTGACTGAACGCCCCGGCGGCCCGTCTTTCTAATAGCATAAGGATAACTCCCTGTGATATAATGGGGATGTCCCTGCAGAGAAGGGACCAATATTTTTGGAGGTGTAAGAATGGCAACTGTTGCAGAAAGAATTGAACTTCTCCACAAGAACCTCGCTCACGTTGAGGCTATGGGCGGAGAAAAACGTGTTGAAAAACAGCACGAAAAAGGCAAGCTGACTGCTCGCGAGAGACTCGATCTTCTGTTTGATGAAGGCTCTTTCGTTGAAGTCAATGCACTGGTTAAATCCCGTTGCTACAACTTCGGCCAGGAAAAGAAAGATCTTCCCGGCGAAGGTGTTGTTACAGGTTACGGTACTGTTGACGGCAGACTCGTATTTGCATTCGCACAGGACTTCACCGTAGAAGGCGGATCCCTCGGCGAAATGCATGCAGCTAAGATCGTTCACGTAAACGAACTGGCTCTTAAGGTAGGTGCTCCCTGCGTAGGCCTGAACGACTCCGGCGGAGCTCGTATTCAGGAAGCGGTAGACGCACTTTCCGGTTATGGTAAAATTTTCTGGTGCAACACGATTGCATCCGGTGTAATTCCCCAGATTTCCGCAATTATGGGACCGTCTGCAGGCGGCGCTGTTTATTCTCCGGCACTGACAGACTTCATCTACATGGTAAAAGGCACATCCCAGATGTTCCTCACAGGACCTGCAGTAGTTGAATCTGTAACCGGCGAAAAGATCACAGCTGAAGCTCTCGGCGGTGCAATGACCCATAACCGCACATCCGGCGTTGCTCAGTTTGCAGCTGAAAATGATGAAGACTGCATTAAACAGATTCGTTATTTGCTGTCCTTCCTGCCCAGCAACAACATGGAAGATGCACCGATCGTTGAAACAGGTGACGATCCTTCCCGTACAGACCCGGCTCTTGATACACTGATGCCGGAAAACTCCAATGCACCTTACGATATGTATGATGTATTGAAATCTATCGTTGATAACGGCGAATTCTACGATGTAGCAAAAGAATGGGCTAAAAACATTATTACCGGATTCTGCCGTATGGACGGACAGACAGTCGGCATCATTGCTAACCAGCCGAACTTCATGGCAGGCTGCTTGGACTACAATGCTTCCGATAAAGCTGCTCGTTTCATCCGTTTCTGCGACTGCTTCAATATTCCGGTTCTCAACGTAGTTGACGTACCCGGATTCCTCCCCGGCAAACAGCAGGAATATGCCGGCGTTATTCGCCACGGCGCTAAAATGCTGTTCGCATACTGCGAAGCTACAGTTCCGAAGATTACCCTTATTCTCCGTAAAGCATACGGCGGTTCCTATATCGCTATGTGCTCCCGTGAACAGGGTGCTGACCAGGTATTTGCTTGGCCGACAGCTGAAATCGCTGTTATGGGACCTGCAGGCGCAGCTAACATCATCTTCAAGAAGGATCCGAACAAAGATCAGCGTACAAAAGAATATGTTGATGAATTTGCAACTCCTTACAAAGCAGCAGAACGCGGCTATGTAGACGCAGTTATTGATCCGAGAAACTCTCGTCCGGTAGTTATCAATGCTCTGAAGATGCTTGCTTCCAAACACGAAGTACATCCGGCTAAGAAACACGGAAATATTCCGCTGTAATAGATAGCTTACATTGATATATTGAAAGGATGGGTATAGATGGATAACGAAACAGTTATGTATACCGCGGTATTTGCTGCCATCGTGGCAGTAATAGCCCTGATCATGATCTGGCAAGTACGTTCATCTCTCAATCAGTCCTCAGCACCGGCTCCGGCAGCTCCGGCTCCCAAGAGAGCAGCGGCAGCTCCGGCTCCCAAAGCAGCAGATAATGGTGCTGTAGTAGCAGCTATTGCCGCAGCAGTCGTTGCTATGGGCGGTGGAGAAATCGTTATGATCCGCCCGGCAGCTAGATCTGGCTGGACAACAGGTGCTCGTATTGCAGGTGTTTCTGGAAACCAGCAGTTCTAATTGAAAGTTGAAAGTACAAAATTAGGAGGAAGAACAATGAGAAAATTTACCGTAACAGTTAACGGCCAAGATTACGATGTAGTAGTTAAAGACGGTGGAGCAGCAGCTCCGGCAGCAGCAGCTCCGGCAGCAGCACCGGCTCCCGCAGCAGCTCCGGCTCCGGCAGCAGCTCCGGCTCCGGCAGCAGCTCCCGCACCGGCTCCGGCTCCCGCAGCAGCTCCGGCTCCTGCAGCAGCTCCCGCCGGCGCAGGCGAAGTAGTAGAAGCTCCGATGCCGGGCAAGATTCTCAGCATCAACAAACATGTTGGTGATACAGTTGCAGCAGGCGACGAAGTTCTCGTTCTGGAAGCTATGAAGATGGGCAACCCGATCATGGCTCCCTGCGATGGCAAGATTACAGGCATGCCTGTATCTGTAGGCCAGAGCGTTCAGGGCGGTGACGTACTCTTCACAGTCGGCTAATTCTGACTATAAAAAAGGCAGTGCTTATGCACTGTCTTTTTTGTTTGCAAAAAAAAATGATAAATCGAATTTCATGTAATTATATGATTATTTATTAATCCAATCAAGATGTAAATCATTTGAATATCGATTCCATTCTTTCGGCATTTCCACATTTGTAACAAGGACATCGATATCTTTTAAATTTGCAAATTTATATAGATTTTTGACATTTAATTTAGATGAATCGGCAAGTAAGATACTGACGTCTGCCTTTTCTAACAGTATCTGAGAAAGCCGAATGTGCTCTGCCATATAAGTGCTGATAGAGTCGAATGAGAAACCTCCGCAAGATAAGAATGCTTTATTGAATGATAATGACGAAAGAAATTGTTCGGTAAAATAACCGCTTGCAGCCATTGTAGAAGGATTGGTTTTTCCGCCAAGAAGAAGTATCTGGCCGTTAAATTGAGAGGTGCCCTGATATATGGTTAATTTATTTGCTATCGTTATTGAATTGGTGATGACAGTCAAATTGTTCTTTTTTAGAAGAAACGGGACCATTTGCTCGGTCGTACTTCCGCCGAGAATGGCAACAGAATCATTATCATCTATCATCTCAGCTGCATTGCTTGCAATCAGGCGTTTTTCTTCTGATTTATATTTGCTGCGTTTTTCATAAGATAATTCCAGATTTGTATCTTTTAATTTGACGGCGCCGCCAAATACCTTTTTTAACAGTCTGTTGGAATCCAAGTAGTCTAAATCACGGCGAATCGTTTCAGTTGTTACCTGTAATTCTTCAGCCAGAGCAGTGACGTAAATTTTGTCGTAAATATTTAATTTATCAAGGATTTTTTTCCGTCGTATATTTTTAGAAACATTTGGCATTTTCTCACCTCTATACATTATACCTATTGTCATTTCTTGTTGGCAAGCGATTTTTTGTTGTAATTTATTTGGTTATTTTGGGAATATAATATTGTTTTACAGTAAATATACACAAATTAAATTGGAATTTTTCAAAAATCAATTATACTTTCAATATATCCATAAGATAAGGACGGAGGGTTATAGTGATAGAGATACGAAATCTTAGTAAATCTTTTGAAGATACGGTAGTTTTGAATGATTTAAGTTGCAAAATCGATAAAAATGTTTTTACCGCACTTCTCGGGGCCAGCGGAGCCGGTAAATCTACTCTTTTGAGATGTATTAACGGGTTGATTGTGGCAGATTCGGGAACAATCATTGTCAGTGATAAAGAAATACCGAGAAAAGAAAAGGATCTGCGAAAATTCAGGAAAAATATCGGTATCATATTTCAACAGTTTAATCTGGTCAAACGTCTTACCGTATTAGAAAATGTCTTATGCGGCCGCTTATCATATACTCCGTTTTGGCGTTCTATGTTGAAAAAATTTACTGATGCAGATTATGAATTGGCAGAATATTATTTGAAAAAAGTGGGGCTTTATGAAAAGCGTTTTCAGAGAGCATCGCGTTTATCGGGAGGACAGCAGCAGCGTGTAGCCATAGCCAGAGCGCTTGTACAACAACCTGAAATTCTTTTGGCGGATGAACCTGTTGCAAGTTTAGATCCTAAAACGGCAAGAGACGTTATGCGACTGCTTGTCGATATCAGCAAAGAAGAAGGAATTACTTTAGTCGTTACTCTTCATTCCGTAGAACTTGCTATGGAATATTCCGAAAAAATCATCGGATTAAAGAAAGGGAAAATTGTTGTAGAGTACAATACCGGACAAATAGGTAAGTCAGATTTGCTTCAGTTATATGAAGACGTAGAGGTATCAGAATGAAAGAACAAAATTTATGCATAAAGAAAAATATGGAGACGAACAGAATTTCAGAAAGAATGGACAGAAGTATTCTTATCTGGGTTGCTGGTATCATTATTACCTTTTTCTGTTTTAAGGAAGTTGATTTTTCCATGGTTCGGATTATTCAAGGAATTCCGCAAATGGGAGAGTTTATATCAAAAGCATTGCCTCCTGATTTTACGAATATTGAAGATATGGGAAAGTCTATGTTGCAAACTATAGAAATTTCCATAGTAGGTACCTTGATAGCATGCATACTTTCATTCTTTTTGGCATTAGGGGCGGCATCTAATTTTACCCCTAATAAAATAACATATATTTGCTGCAGAACTACTTTAAATTTATTCAGGGCTATTTCAGAAATGATTATTGCTTTGTTGTTTGTAACGGCTGTCGGGCTGGGCCCCTTGTCGGGGGCGCTGGCATTATCCGTTCATTCTGCGGGGATGATGGGTAAATTTTTTGCCGAAGCCATCGAAAATATTGATGAAGGCCAAGTAGAAGCGGTGAGAGCATCGGGGGCAAGCAAATGGCAAATTTTCAGATATGCAGTCTTCCCGCAAGTATTACCGGAGTTTATAACAACGACTTTATTTCGGTGGGAGACGAATATCAGATCGGCAACGGTGCTCGGTATGGTAGGAGCCGGCGGAATCGGATTTGATTTAATCACTTCCATACGCTTATTTCAATATCAGGAAACGTCGGCTATTATTTTACTTACGTTGATTACGGTGATGATTATCGATCAGATAAATAATTATTTGCGTTCTAAAATTATCTAAGGAGACGGGCATGGAGATCAGTGAAAAGATATTGAAAACAGGTAAAAATCCTAAGGCTGATGCAAGGACACAAAAGGAATTATTAAAACGCAGCGGAGTCGATTTGATAGAGATGGATATAGGGGAGCCGAATTTTACGACACCGGATTTCATTATTGAAGAAGCATATCATGCGATGAAAGCGGGATTTACGCATTATACTCCGGTGGAGGGATATCTCAGTTTAAGAGAAAGCATCTGTGAGAAACTTAAAAAAGAAAATAATATTTCTTATTTGCCGGAAGAAATACTGGTGTCGTCAGGAGCGAAACAATCTATATCAAATGCTCTGTTTGCTTTATTAAATGACGGTGATGAGGTTTTAATTCCCATACCGTGCTGGGACAGTTATCCCAATATGGTTCGTCTGGCAGGAGGGGTTCCTGTTTTAGTGGAGCTTGATGAAAATAATCGTTTTGAGCCGGTATTAGAAAGATTTCAAGAACAAATCACCGATAAAACAAAAGCCATTATTTTAAATAATCCCCATAATCCGACAGGCAGGGTGTATTCACAAAACCTCATAAAAAAAATCTGCCGGCTGGCGATGGATTATGGCTTATATATAATTTCTGATGAGATTTATGAATATTTACTTTATGGAGGTGATTTAGTATCGCCCGCAGCAATTGATGAAGAGGTAAAAAGGCATACGGTAACAATAAACGGATTATCTAAATCTTTTGCAATGACAGGTTGGAGAATCGGTTATGCTGCAGGTCCGAGGGAAATAATTTCAGCGATGAAAACTTTTCAGAGTTATACAACTTCAAATTCAAGCTCAGTTACACAAAAAGCATCGGAAGCAGCAGTTAAAGCGGGAAAAATTTGTGCGCAAAACATGGTTTCGGAATTTGCGGAAAGACGATTATTTATCATGAAAGGTCTTCAGATCGGAAGAGCGTCGTGTAGGG
>ERZ506896.168-NODE-168-length-60949-cov-12.694354_pt1 | contig 60949 bp, 42 predicted proteins | sample MGYA00513176_ERZ506896 | MGnify/ENA metagenome assembly ERZ506896
CTGCTTTGTATGTTACTTTGATAGTAGATCCGCTTACTTTAACGTTTGTGATAACCGGAGCATCTGGTGTGATTGCTGTTACAGAGAATGGATAAGCATTGGACCATTCACCAAATACTTTCTTACCGTTCTCATCACGTGTCCAAGCGTGGCAGTATGCATAGTACATACCCTGATCTACATATTTGAATGTAGTAGAAGTCTGTACCTGATTCTTACTGATAGATGTATAATCTTTGTTTGTGATGCAATCACGGTCTGTAGAAATTACATAATCATAACCTGCAGCGCCGTCAGCTTCACCAGAAAGGATAACAGTTGCTTTGTTACCAACAACTTTAACATTGCTGATTACTGGAGCACCAACATTTTCAGATTTCTTTACAGATACTTTCTGGCTTCCTGTATAGCTCTTGCTATCAGCTTTAGCTGTTACAGTAGCAGTTCCATCACCATTGTCTTTTACATCGTATTCTGTTGCTGGAACGATTACGCTACCATTAAGTACAGTAGTTGTTAATTTACCGTTTGTTTCGGAAATTTCAACTGTTGTATTAGCAATGTCTTTTTTAACAATCTTCCATGTTATATCAATAGTATATGTGTTTGTAGTGTCATTTACAACTGGATTGCTGAATACTCCAGTCCATTCACCTGTACCATTGCTCAGTTTATATCCATTTTTAAGCTTTAATGTAGCTTTTAATACTTTATTTGAAGCTGTAACATCTACATTGTTAGAAAGTCCTGTGAATTCATAATCAGTTCCTTCTACTAATGTTTTATCGCCAACCTTAATTATTACATTTGGTGTAACAGCTACACCACCAGCATATTCTGTGTCTGATACAGTAATATTTTTGCGACCTACAGTAACTCCTTCAATTGCGAAGTCCTGAGCTTTTGTATAAGTTACATCGCTTCCTTCAAATTTTGTAGAACCAGCATAGTTTCCAATACCTGTAACATAAACATATGCTTTTGGTCCGGTAATATTATTGAAATACTTGATTTCATAATCTTTACCTTCAACAAGATTCATAGTTCTATATTTAGCTACGCTTGGAACAAATTTAATGTCTTTAAATGTTTTTTCTGTTCCGTCATATCCAAATACATAATTTGTTTTGGTAAAGTCAATCTTATCACCGTTTTCATCAAATGCGTAGAATGTACCATTTAAATAGCTGGTAGTAAGTGCTCTAGGAAGAATCTTAAATCCAACTTCTTTAGTTTCACCAACAAAGTTAGTATTTGTTTTTACTGGTGCTAATGTTACTGTTGCATCACCAACATTTACATTTACTTTAGAAGTTGTTGGGTATGTAATTGCAAAATCAGAAGCGCTCAGTTCAACATCATTTAATGTGATTTTAAAATTAGAAGTTGTTGGCTTAATCTGACTTCCTGTATAGGTAAATGCTTCTTTTTCTGCGTCAGTAGTAGCTTTTGCTTCAACTTTAACATCACTCAGATTTGCTTTGTTAATTGTAAATTTAGCTGTCTGAGTTCCAGAATAATCACCTTTTCCTACAACAGTTACTGTAGCTTCACCAGCATTTTTGTTGTTAGAGCAGGACTGGATTTCATAATCAATACCAGATGCCAGTTCTACACCATCAACTGTTAATTTTACAGTCGGTGTAATTGCTTTTCCAGTATAAGTATAAGATCCTACAACTTCAAGTTTTGCATTAGTATCAGCGATATCTTTGTTAGTTACAGTTGTTGTTTTGGAAGCAGTAACTTCAGTTGTACCAGTTGTATAGTTTTTGTTTTTAATATCTGTTTCTACTAATTTTGTAGTAATTGTTGCACCTACTGAAACAGGAGTTGTGCTTGAAGTATATGTTAATTTATATGCATCTGCCGGAACATCTTTTTTCTTTCCTGTAGCGCCTGCTTTAACAGTAACTTTTCCATCCATGTAGTCAGATGCGGTCTGAAGACTTCCATTGTACTGAACTTTTTCAGGAACAGTAATATCTGCAGCTTCGATTACTGCGGCATTAATTGCAAATGTACCAATTTTAACACGGCCACTATAGTTTCCAGTACCTACAATGTAAACTTCTACGTCTTTTTTGGAAACAGCCTTAGCATTTGTGTTATCATTTACATACTCTACTTTGTAATCACTTGTAGATAAGTTAACATTTGTAGTTCCACTAACAAATTTAACATCTTTAATATCTTTAGTGATTGCCTCACCAGTGTATGTTTCAGCTCCTAAATCTTCAGCAGAATTTGCTTGTTTATCTTTAGTTGTGCCAAGTGTATATCTTAATCCATCTACTGTAAGTTTATTTAATGTTACAGAAAGATTTACGGTTGTGTTTCCGATAACGTTTGTATTATCACCATTTACAGAAACAGATAAAGTTGTCGCACCACTTGCTAAAGTTGCTGGAGCAACAGTAATAGCAGAAGAAATATAAGATGTTACCTCTGTGTCGCCAATGTAGAAATGAATTGCATTCTTTACAGCTGTTGCATTAGATGCATCATCTTTTCCAATACTGTCAGTAACAATTTTGAAATCTGACATCTGATTAGCAACAACTTTAACTTTATCTGTTGTAACTTTTATTACATTACCTGTATAATTGCGATTTGTTTTTTCATCTTTATCTAAGGAGTCTGTAGCAATGCTCAATGTGCTTTCAGTGCCAACAGCAGTTAATCCACTTCCAGTAACTGTATATACAGATGTTGGAAGAGTTTCTCCTGTTACAGTGTCTTTAACTGTTACATAATCAGAAGAGATTTTAGATCTTTCTGCATAAGAAACAGTATTTTTCTTTAATGTTAATTCTAATTTGTCTGGATTCAGAGTACGTTTGTTAATTATAAAAGGTGCTTTAATCTGTCCTGTATATCCTGCTTTGTCTACAGTAGCAACAACCTGAAGTGTTTTTCCAGCAGGTGTAGCATTTACAAGATCGTCTCCCTCATATGTATACTTAAAGTCATTATATGAAAGACCTGAAATACCAGCAATTGTAAATCCAGCAATCTGAGTATCACTAAATGCCACCTGTTTACCAGTATAAGCTACAGTTGCGCCACCAAGATTTAATGTCGCAGATGAAACATCTACACTCTTAATTTCAATGCCTTCAATTGTAGTTTTAAATCCAGCATTAGCACCCGTTCCTGTAATCTCTACAGATACAATATGACCAGCATCAGTAGATACAAAAGTAGCTGATGTTAATTTACTATTTAAATCAGCAACACTTGTAGCACTTCCAGTATAAGTTCCTGAATGACCAACAACTTCTTTGCCATCAATACGAACTTTATAATCAAAGTTTGCAACATCAGTGCTACCATCTTTAAGATCACCAGATACAGCCAAAGCGCCTGTCCAATTTGCTAATGTTAATTTAGGTGCAGTTGCAGTTGCAACATCTGTCACGTCAGTAGTATTTTCTACAACCGGAGCTTCTGTAGCATCATCAGAAAATGTTTCAGCAGCCGGAGCTTCAGTCTCAACGGCAGCATCAGTACCATCGCTGAACTCAGCAGCCCATACCGGCACATTAGAAGTAGCAAGCATTGCAACAACAAGTGACATACTTAATGTCTTTTTTGCCATGCCCTTCTTTGTGTTTTTAATCTTTGTCATGATTATAGTTCCCCTTTCCTTAATATAACTATTTCTTTTTTGGGTAAAGATTCCTAGACATAATCTGTCTGTTATGGTTAATAATAGTGCTTTCACCACTTTTTGTCAAGGGTAATGCTCAAGAATTTTACGATTTTTTTAAATTTCATACACTTCAAAAGCATTTATTTTCCTTGATTTTTCAGGTTTAAAATCTATAACTTGTTACAAATGTGGTGAGTTTTTCTTGTTTATCACAAGATGATGTAGTATTCTCTTTTTTACCGATTCTAACAGTTAATCCTGATCTGTTCTGGAAGCTGGCTTACAATCTTTCTTTCTCCGAATAATTTATGATAGAATTCATATCCTGAATTAGAGTCTTCTGTTATTACCAGATCTGGTTGGATATCCTCTTTTGCCTGCAAATTATATAACTGATAAGTTTCATTATATATTCTTTTGGCGTTTTGATATTTCTGACTGTCTCGCTCTTGTCTCATGCCGTAAATTTCTTCGATACTATATGGTAAATGTTCCAGACTATCCCTTGTGACCAAAACGAAATAATTGTCACTGCCTTTTACCATTCTGGTAAATTCTTTACTGCGCAAAAATGGTGCTCCTTCATCAATAAATATAATGCATTGCTGCAGGGTGGCAAGCCTTTCTTTCCATGAAGCGTTTTCCATTACTACACATCGTTTTTCACATATTTGGGTAATTCCTGATGATATGCCATTGTTCTCATAATCAGAAATCATTCTAAGAAGTTCTGTTTTTCCTGTTGCAGAATCTCCCTGAATGACTGTGATATTTCTCTTTACTGTAAGATGATAATGAACTCGTTTGTTGTATATTTCAATATCATACTTTCCTGTCATGTTTTATTATCCCCTCAATAATCGGTTTACAATGATTTCGTCATCCAGTTCCAGCATGGAATGAACCGTTTTTCCTGTGTTTACAATATAGATATCAAATGACTGTTTTCCAAAGTCCATGATATAGCCCAGGCGAATTGTGATGTCTTTTTGTTCTGCCAGTTTTAAAATCCATTGTGCACAGTTGTTTCCGCAGGCAGATGCGTTAAATATATGATCTGGATCATTTTGCATCAATATCAGAGTTTTTACTCCTCCTGAGAGGCGTTCCGGTGGAATCGGGCCGAGAAATGGGCTGTCAATCATACATGGACCTTTTACCTCTGATCCATCTATATCTTTGATCATTTTTCTGGAAGTTTCTGATGTGATCCACTCATCTTCATATGTGTTATTGAAAAACACATCAGGATTAAAAATATAATTGTCTCCCGGATTGTCCCCAAAAAATATTTTCAGCATCTTGTATTCCTCCATTCTGTCAAAACTGATTATCTTTTCTTATTTTATCAAAAATATCTTCCTGTTTCCAGCATCACAAAAACAGCAGAGAACTTTTTTATCATTCTCTGCTGTTTCTCTACCATTTGCTTTAAGGTGTTAAAGCAAACATATTATTTCTTTCTGACAATAACCTTATCCAGATGCCAGATATCATCTACATATTCCTGGATGGTTCTGTCGGATGTGAATTTACCGCTGCATGCTGTGTTGAGGAGCGCTTTCTTAGCCCAGCCTTTTTCGTCTCTGTATGCTGCTTCTACGCGTTTCTGTGCGTCTGCATAGGAACGGAAGTCTGCGAGGATGAAGTAGCGGTCTGCTCTGTCTGTGTTCTTTGTGTTGAGAAGTGAATCGTACAGGTCACGGAAGAGTTCTGTATCATTGGAGAAGGTTCCGTTGATGAGCTGCATCAGTACCTGACGGATTTCTTCGTCTGTGTTGTAGATCACGTTTGGATCGTATCCGCCGTTGTTTTCGTAGTTGATTACTTCGTCGGAGCTTAAACCGAAGATGAATGCGTTTTCTGCGCCAACTTCTTCTACGATCTCTACGTTAGCACCGTCCATTGTTCCAAGTGTAGGAGCACCGTTGAGCATGAACTTCATGTTACCTGTACCGGATGCTTCTTTACTTGCTGTGGAAATCTGCTCGGAAACGTCTGCTGCTGCGAAGATCCACTCAGCGTTGGATACTCTGTAGTTTTCGATGAATACAACTTTGATCTTGCCGTTGATGGAAGTGTCGTTGTTTACTACATCTGCTACTGAGTTGATGAGTTTGATAATCTTCTTGGCTGTTGCGTAACCTGCGGATGCTTTTGCACCGAAGATGAATGTTCTTGGATAGAATTCCATTTCCGGATGCATCTTGATCTGGTTGTACAGATAGATAACATGCAGGATGTTCAGGAGCTGACGTTTGTACTCGTGAAGTCTCTTAACCTGTACATCGAAGATGGAGTGCGGGTCTACTTCTACGCCATTGTGCTCAAGGATGTATTTAGCCAGACGCTCTTTGTTCTTGAACTTAATGTTCATGAATTCCTGGAGTGCTTTCTCATCATCAGCATAAACTGCCAGTTTCTTTAACTGTGGAAGGTCTGTAACCCAGTCCGGTCCGATATGCTCTGTGATCCAGTCTGCAAGGAGTGGATTTGCGTGGAGCAGGAAACGTCTCTGAGTGATACCGTTTGTCTTGTTGTTGAATTTCTCAGGCATCATTTCATAGAAGTCTTTTAATTCCTGATTCTTCAGGATCTCTGTATGAAGGCGTGCAACACCGTTTACAGAGTAGCCTGCTGCGATTGCAAGGTGAGCCATCTTAACCTGTCCGTCATAGATGATTGCCATCTTTTTGATCTTCTCATAATTTCCCGGATATTTTGCCTGGATCTCAAGGATGAAACGACGGTTGATCTCTTCGATAATCTGGTATACACGCGGAAGCAGTCTGGAGAAGAGCTCGATCGGCCATTTCTCAAGTGCCTCGGACATGATTGTATGGTTTGTGTAAGCAACAGATTTTCTTGTTACTTCCCATGCTTCATCCCATCCAAGCCCTTCTTCATCCATGAGGATACGCATTAACTCTGCTACTGCTACAGTCGGATGTGTATCGTTCATCTGGAATGTTACTTTTTCATATAATTTATGGATATCGTCATGTTTCTTTTTGTATTTGGCAATTGCTGCCTGGAGGCTTGCAGATACAAAGAAGTACTGCTGTTTCAGTCTCAGCTCTTTACCTGCATAATGATTGTCATTCGGGTAAAGAACTTCTACGATATTGCGGGCAAGGTTCTCCTGCTCTACTGCTTTCTTGTAATCACCCTTGTCAAAGGAATCAAGCTCGAAGTCTACGATCGGCTCTGCATCCCAGATACGAAGTGTGTTTACTACATCATTGTCATATCCTGTAATCGGCATATCATAAGGAATGGCTTTTACTGCCTGATATCCTTCATGGATAAATTTGTTTCCGCCCTTTTCAGGATCGTACTCTACTCTTACATATCCACCGAAGTGTACTTCTTTGGCATATTCCGGACGACGCAGTTCAAATGGGTAGCCGTTCTTTAACCAGTTATCCGGTACCTCGATCTGATAACCGTTCTGGATTTTCTGTTTGAACATTCCGTAGTGGTAACGGATTCCGCAGCCATATGCTGCGTAATTTAAAGTTGCGAGAGAATCAAGGAAGCATGCAGCCAGTCTTCCCAGACCACCGTTTCCAAGTGCCGGATCCGGTTCCTGATCTTCGATACAGTTAAGGTCAAATCCCAGCTCTTCGAGAGCTTCTTTTACTTCACCGTAAGCGCAAAGGTTGATCAGGTTGTTTCCGAGAGCACGTCCCATCAGGAATTCCATGGACATATAGTATACGATCTTCGGATCCTGTTCGTCATAAGCTTTCTGTGTTGCAAGCCAGTTATCAATGATAACGTCTTTTACAGAGTAGCTTACTGCCTGGAAAATCTGCTCCTGTGTAGCTTCTTCAATTGTTTTTCGATAGAGGAATTTTACGTTGTCTTTTACGCTTTTCTTGAATGCCTCTTTCTTGAACATTTCGTTTGTCATTTCATACCTCCCGTAATGGTTTCACTGTTCACTTTATTCTCAGCAATACACCTTGCGGATATTGCCGGTGAACCTCTTCATTCCGTCAACTCTTCTGTTTTCTCATATCAGAGAAATTGGGGGCAAAGAATCTCTGCCTCCAATTTCCTCTCTGAAATCAGACTGTCAAGGATAATGATACTCTTTTTTCGACAGTCTGTCATGTGTATAATTGCCGAATTTTATAACAATTTTTTTTCGTGCATTGCGAAAGTAGTATATTTCCTGTGAAATACCTGTAACTCATCAGTTTCTTGTCAGTAATTGACCGAATGTTGTCTATTACAGTTTCTTAACACCCATAGTTACTGCTTCTTTGTTGATGTTCCACTCTTTCACATAACCATCGGTCTCGCCAAGTACCATTTCGTCCGCAAGTACTTCTGACTTGATCTCATCTTCGTGTGCTTTCATGACATCCTGAATCTTGTCGTTTCCGTGAGCGTATACTACGATCTTGTCCATAACTTCGAAGCCGGCTTCCTTTCTCATGGTCTGGATCTTGCTGATGATCTCACGTACAAATCCCTCTTCGATCAGTTCAGGTGTCAGGTTTGTATCCAGGACTACGGATGTTTCACCGTCAGATTCAGATACATAACCCTCTGTCTGTGCTGTTTCAATAAGAAGGTCTTCTTCTGTAAGCTCTACATCGTTTCCGTTGATATCCAGTTTCAGGACACCGTTGGTTCTCAGTTCGTTCATTGCTGCTGTTCCATTGATGTCTGTGAGAGCCTGTCTGATTCCTCCAAGGAGTTTACCGTATTTCGGTCCTACTGTACGAAGCTGTGGTTTGAAGCTGTAGGAGATAAAGGATTCTACATCATCTGCGAATTTTACTTCTTTGACATTCAGTTCGTCTGCGATGATGTCAGTGTAGAATTCACTCATTTTCTTCTCAGCTTTTACATACATGGTTCCGATCGGCTGACGGTTCTTGATGTTTGCTGTATTTCTGCAGGCACGTCCCAGAACTACGATCTCCAGAAGCTCTTTCATGTCTGCTTCCAGATCTTTGTCGATCCATGCTTCGTTTACAGTTGGGAAGTCGCAGAGATGGATACTCTCCGGAGCATCTTTATCCACGCTTCTTACCAGGTTCTGATAGATATCTTCTGTCATGAACGGAATCATCGGAGCTGCTGTCTTGGCGATGGTTACCAGCGCATGGTACAGGGTCATGTAAGCATTGATCTTATCCTGCTCCATTCCCTTTGCCCAGAAACGTTCACGGCTTCTTCTTACATACCAGTTACTCATCTCATCTACGAATTCCTGAAGTGATCTTGCTGCTTCCGGGATCTTGTAGTTTGCCAGATCATTGTCTACAGCCTGAACAGTTGTGTTTAATCTGCTGAGCAGCCATTTGTCCATTACAGGAAGCTGGTCATAGTTCAGTTCATATTTGGTCGGGTCAAAGTTGTCGATGTCTGCATATAATACGAAGAATGCGTAAGTATTCCACAGTGTGCTCATGAATTTACGCTGTCCTTCCACAACTGCCTTGCCATGGAAACGGTTCGGAAGCCATGGAGCACTGTTGATGTAGAAGTACCATCTGATGGCATCTGCGCCGTATTTGTTCAGTGCATCGAATGGATCAACTGCATTTCCTTTGGACTTACTCATCTTCTGTCCGTTCTCATCCTGGACATGTCCCAGAACGATTACGTTCTTGTATGGTGCTTTATTGAAGAGCAGTGTGGATTCTGCAAGGAGTGAATAGAACCATCCACGAGTCTGGTCTACAGCCTCGGAGATAAAGTTTGCAGGGAACTGCTGCTCAAATAATTCTTTGTTTTCAAATGGATAATGATGCTGTGCGAAAGGCATTGCTCCTGAGTCGAACCAGCAGTCAATAACCTCCGGTACACGATGCATTTCTCCACCGCACTCCGGACACTTCAGTGTAATCTCATCGATGTATGGACGGTGAAGCTCTACTGTCTTGGCTCTCTCATCACCGCTCATCTCGAATAACTCCTGACGGCTTCCGATGGAATGCATATGTCCACATTCACACTGCCAGATGTTCAGTGGAGTTCCCCAGTAACGGTTACGGCTGATACCCCAGTCCTGAACGTTTTCAAGCCAGTCGCCGAAACGTCCTTTACCGATGCTCTCAGGGATCCAGTTGATTGTATTGTTATTTCTGATCAGGTCATCCTTAACTGCTGTCATCTTGATGAACCAGGATTCTCTTGCATAGTAGATCAGTGGTGTGTCACATCTCCAGCAGTGTGGATAATCATGCTCGAATTTCGGAGCATCGAAGAGCTTGCCTTCTTTGTCCAGATCTGTGAGGACCATAGAATCTGCTTTCTTTACGAAAACGCCTGCGTATGGTGTCTCTTTTGTCAGGTTACCCTGTCCGTCTACGAACTGTACGAATGGCAGTTCATAGTTACGTCCGATTCTGCTGTCGTCTTCACCGAACGCAGGTGCGATGTGAACGATACCTGTACCATCACTCATAGTAACGTAGTTATCACAGGTTACGAAATGAGCTTTCTTTTTCTGTTTTGCTGCTGCCTCTCCTGCACATGCGAAAAGCGGCTCGTATGCTTTGTATTCCAGGTCTGTTCCTTTGTAGGTTTCCAGAACTTCATATGCTTTCTCGCCTTCTTCTTTTGCAAGCTTGCCAAGGACTTTGTCAAGGAGTGCTTCTGCCATATAATAGGTATATCCGTCTGCTGCCTTTACTTTGCAGTAAGTCTCATCCGGGTTTACGCAGAGTGCAACATTGGACGGAAGTGTCCATGGTGTTGTTGTCCATGCAAGGAAGTATGCATCTTCACCAACAACCTTGAATCTTACAACTGCGGAGCGCTCTTTTACAGTTTTGTATCCCTGGGATACTTCCTGTGCGGAAAGAGGGGTACCGCATCTTGGACAGTAAGGAACGATCTTGAAGCCTTTATACAGAAGCTTCTTGTTCCAGATTTCTTTTAATGCCCACCATTCGGATTCAATATAATCGTCATAGTAAGTTACGTATGGATGTTCCATATCAGCCCAGAAACCAACAGTAGAGGAGAAATCCTCCCACATTCCTTTATATTTCCAGACGCTTTCCTTACACTGTTTAATGAATGGCTCCATACCGTATTCTTCGATCTGCTCTTTGCCATCCAGACCAAGTTTCTTCTCTACTTCCAGCTCTACCGGAAGTCCGTGGGTATCCCATCCTGCTTTACGAGGTACCATGTAACCTTTCATAGTACGGTATCTCGGGATCATATCTTTGATAACACGGGTCAGTACATGACCGATATGCGGTTTGCCGTTTGCTGTCGGCGGTCCATCATAGAACATATAAGTAGGATCGTCTTTACGGTCCTCCATACTTTTTTCGAAGATATGGTTTTCTTTCCAGAATTTTTCTACCTGTTTTTCACGATCTACGAAATTCAGGTTCGTATCTACTTTCTGATACACAACAGATTCCTCCTTTAAATTCTTCAGAAAAATTTTCATCAATAGTCAAATGAAATAAAAAAAACTTCCGTCCTGTAAAAGGACGAAAGCAATTTCCACATTCGCACCACCTGTTACATTGTACGGGCCGGTAGTATAATCATATATGCCGATACATGTTCCCTTTAACGGCGGAAACACCGTCTCTCCTTACTTAAGATTTCAGGAAAGAAACTCCGGAGTGATCTTCCATCGAAATTACTCTCACCAGGCTTCCACCTTCTCCCGGCTCTCTGCGGATTTTATTCCGATCTACTGTCTCCATCAAAGTTTTTACTTATATCTATTTGTGCTGTTTTATTATAAGGTTATATTTTTCCATATGTCAAGGTCTTTTTATGAGAATCACGGGGTTTTATAAGGATTTTGCATGGATTTAACCCTTGTATGCAGAAAATGATTACAGTATAATTATATGATAATGGTATAGTGGAGAAAATGATATGCTATTTAAGTATAGAGAAACCATATCGAATGTATTTACTTTCACGTAACTGACATTCATGCATCATATTTTAGAACACGGAGCTTACGTTTCCGTTTTTTGGCTGTGCGCCTATTGATGACTGCTTTTGCAAACTCGCTTCGCTCAAACAGTGCAACGCAGCCATCGCTAGCACAGCCAAAATTCCGAAAGCCTCGCTGGTGTTCCTAATATGATGCATGAAAGTCAGTTACTGAACCACCAAAATACTAGTATGATTTCTCTATACTCAAATCGCCATCATTTTCTTCATGGTCGGCGACGGCTGGGCCGCGGGGCGTGCGTGAGCACGTGAACAGTTCGAACCCTTCCCGCCCCGCCGAATGATTGATCAATATTAACAATATAAAGCCTTTGGTGCAGGGAAGTTTTTTTACTGTGAATGTTGTTGAATGTAGATGAGGCTGAGAATATCTGGTTCTGGGTCGCCTGAGAGAATTTGTAGAAGTACCTGAGTATAAATCTTTGCGTTGTATGAAAAAAAGACACTGTCTGAGCGTAGCGAGTTTGGCTTTTTTTCATACGCTTTTAGCAAAGGAATATACTCCTGGTACTTCTGAATTCTCGAATTGACCCAGATACCAGATTTCTCATGCATTATATAAAATCAACCAACATTACTTAATATCTTTCTGCACCTGCTTCAGGATTTTAATATTAGAAAGGTACACACATGAATATAAAGAAACATTTTCTGCGGCGGCTACTGACCGGTGTCCTCTGTTCTGCGGTTATCGTCACGCAGGCTGTGCCCGTCTTTGCTACCGATGAATACGGTGCTCCTCTGGTGACGGCAACTCCTACACCAGATCCGCACACTCCATATTATAAGCAGCCGGCAGACACAGATTCCATCAAGGACTGGACAAAAGGCCCTCAGATTGAAGGAGAATCTGCAATCCTTGTCGATATGTTTACCGGAGCTGTCCTTTATTCAAAAAATGCGGACAAGGCCCAGTATCCAGCCAGCATTACAAAGATCATGACCGCGCTTCTTGGATGTGAAAACCTGGATCCAAGCCAGAAATTTACCATGTCACAGTCCGCGGCTTATGGAATCTCTGATTCTAACAGTTCCAGTATTTATGCAGACACCGGAGAAGAATTCACCATTGAACAGGCATTAATGGCTGTCATGCTTCAGTCCGCCAATGAAATGACACTGGCAGTTGCGGAACTTACCACCGGATCCACCAAGAAATTCGTAGAACAGATGAACCTTAAGGCACGCCAGCTTGGCTGTACCAACACTCATTTTAACAACCCGAACGGACTTCCGGATGAAATCCATTATACGACAGCTTCCGATATGGCCAAAATCGCGCGTGCCGCATGGTTTAACCCAACCTTCCGCAAATTTGCATCCACGCAGTATTATGAAATTCCTCCGACTAACAAGTTTGCAGAGACACGTTATCTTCTGAACCATCATAAGATGATGAAGAATCAGGCATATGCATATAACGGTGTCTTAGGAGGAAAGACCGGTTACACCGAAGCTGCCGGAAATACTCTTGTCACTTACGCAAAGAATGACAACACCTATCTTGTTGCTGTCGTACTGCAGTCTGTAAACGGAGCTTATGCAGATACTGCAAATCTTCTGGATTACGGTTTTAACAACTTCTCACGAACTGCTGTAAAAGATCTTCCAAAGAAAATCACCAGACGGTGTCTTCCGGCAGAAAAATATATTCTGAAAGATTACGATAATGATACATTATTTGAAACGAGACGTACCGCCAGTGTATCACTTCCAACAGGTGTTGATACCAGTGCTTTGAAGAAAACTTATTCCATAACAAAAAATCCGGCAGGTCTTCCTCTTATGACCGTTACATTCACTTATAACGATCATCCGGTTGGAACTGCCAGATATTATCAGACACGGCTTCTTTCAGACCAGCTTCTCTGACTGACGTTTCGCCTGTCTCTTCTTGCGGAGGGAATCCCTTTTTTCACGGATTTCTTCCGCATTTTTTTCTTCAATTCTCTTCAATGTCTTAATTGCATAATACGTATCTTCATCCGTATGGCGGATTCGTACTTTTCCCTTGATATATCCATGCTTCTGACAAAGTGATACACTCTCATATGCACGAGAATTATTCATAAACCAGCGGATCCTACGCTTGGCCGGCATATGACATACCGGACAGCGGGTACTTGCAACCTCCCGGTCTTTCATTACCTTTTCTTTGTCTGCAAACTCACGTGACACATACTGATCATACGTGGGATATGAAATAAAAATCTCTTCTTTTTTATTCTTTGGATTCTGATAAACATCAATAGATGAATTCACACAGACTGCTGCAGGTTCCAGTGTTCTAAAAATATCCCCGGTATACCGGGCATCCGTTAATGCCCTGTGAAAATCCTGCGCCTTCGGGATTCCCATCTGGTCAATGGCAAATTCCAGGCTCCTTCGTCCGCCGGCCTCTTCATGACAGATTCCGTATATTTTCTGCACATCATAATATGTGACCGGTCCTGGAAGCAGCGAAAGCATTCCATAATACTTCATATTTCGCTGTAGTTCCATAACATCCTGATTTCCCCAGGTACAGAAAACATATTCCTCTCCGCACCACTTCAGAAACTCTCTGACCGCCTGCTGAAAAGGCTCGCCATCTGCAAGATCCTTATAATCCACATGGATCACTTCATGTATGCTGTCATGAATCCAGTTATATACCTGTGGCTTCACAAGTCTCTGAAAAACATCCACAACTTCCCTCTGCTCATTCATTTTCACAGCACCGATCTCAATGATTTCAAAAGGCAGACGACTGTTGGAATATTTTTTTCCACCGGGACTCTGATTCCACTCCAGGTCAAAAACAATATAATTCATACAGTATTTCCTTCTTTTTATTTAAACAGTTACTTTGGATTTACTCTGTTGTCTAGTATAACAGACAGACTCTTTTCTTTCAACACAAGCAGAAAAAGACCGGTACAATTCTCTGCACCGGTCTTTCCTGCTTATAATATTATATTTTTACGGAAACAAATTTTCCCGCAAGAAACCTCTTTTAATGACAGTTAATTAAGGAATCCAAAGAACTGTTCGTAAGCAGTTCCATCCGCCTGCTGATTCTCAAAATCCTGCAGAAGGCTGTCCGTACTCTGGTCTTCCTGATCCTGTGAATCGTCCTGAGAATCCTCAGCCTGCGCATCATCTTTAGATGATGTATCCTTTGAATCGCTGGAATCTGCATCCGGATTCTCACCTAGTGTTACTGTAACTTTCTTCTCTTTATAAGAATCACCATCTGCAACTTCCAGAGTTACCTCTACTTCTTCACCTGGTTCATAGTACTCAAGACGGCTTACCAGTTCATCAATACTGCGAACTCTCTTACCATCAAATTCTGTGATGATAGATTTCTCTTTGATTCCGGCTTTGTCTGCTGCTCCGCCATCTGTTACTTCAGATACAAGAACACCTTCCGGAACTCCATAATACTGGGAAGCTTCATCACTTACAGACCTACCTGTGATACCAAGTACACCATGGTTATCTACTTTATCTCTAGGTGTTTCATTCATCAGCTGCTCCAGAGTATCTGTTACATCTGAAATTGCAATCGCATAACCCATACCTTCAACTTCTGTGGAAGCAAGTTTTGCAGAGTTGATACCAACCACTTCTCCATCCATATTCAGAAGAGCACCGCCACTGTTACCAGGGTTAATTGCTGCATCTGTCTGAATCAGATTTGTTGCATCAGAATCTTCGTCCTGCTCGATACCTTCATCATTCATTTTGCGGTTCTTTGCACTGACGATACCGGTTGTTACAGACTGTCCGTATCCGAGAGCATTACCAATGGCGACAACCTGCTCACCGACTTTCAGATCGTCAGAACTTCCGATCGTAGCTACTGCGATCTGATCCATCGTATCATCGGAAATATCAGAAAGAGGTACCGAAACCACTGCAAGGTCTTTGTCTTCATCATATCCGTTTACTGTTGCCGCATAAGTCTCGCCATCGATGCAGGTGACAGATACGGTATCTGCTCCACTTACTACATGATAGTTGGTAGCGATCAGAAGATTGTCGTCATTCTTGCCAACAATAATACCGGAACCGCTTCCCTCAACTTCCTGCTGAGTGGTATATCCCTGACTTCCACCGAATCCATAATATCCAAGATAGTTCTGTACATCCTGAACAGATTTTGTTGTAATAGATACAACAGATTTCATTCCTTCTGCTGCGATATCAGAGACATCCAGACTTCCTTTTGTCTTTGATTCAGAGTCATCTTTGCTTTTCTCTTTGTCATCTGATTTCTTATCAGAACTCTTCTTCTTTGATTTTGTCTGAAGAAGTGTTGTATTTTCTTTATTGGATGCAGCTTCTACTGTGCTACTGTTCCATCCGGTCAGTGTATTGATTCCTTCAAAGGAGCCTGCTGCAAGTCCGCCGGCAAGTACTGCACAAAGAGCAATACCTGCTGCTTTCTTTACTTTTTTTCTCATTCTTTCTTTCGGATCGTTGTCGTTGTTCATATTGTTATTCATATCATTGTTCATCATTACGTTGTTATTTTTATCGCTCATCAAAATCCCCTCCTTAGGATCATTACTGTTCACTTCATAAATCATTTCCCGTGAATAGCTATCTCTGTTTCTGTTTTCCTTTTATGCTTAAGAGTATAGAGATGATTTGTGTTTACTTTGTGGGAAAAATGTGATGAAATTGTTAATTCTGGAAACTTCATCTTCCGCCAAAAGCAACATTATCCAAAAAGAGCCACATCCGCTTTTACAGATGTGACTCTATATAATCAGAACACTCTTCTATTATGCATATAAGACTGCCTTTATGCAACCCCTTTTTCTTCCAGCCAGTCGAGAAGAACCAGTTTGCCCTGTTTCTTTCTTCTTGCCATATGGTTGAACTGAAGGATTGTTAATATTGAGAAAATGATCGTCAGTCCGATCAGAACGATTACAGCCTGACGGATGCTCTCTCCTCCGCATATCGTGCTGCGGAATGCATTTACTGTATAAGTAAACGGCAGATAATAGTGAATCTTCGCCACAAAGGACGGTGAGATCTCAACCGGATAAGTTCCGGCAGATCCTGCAAGCTGAACAACCATGAAGATCAGCATCAGGAAACTTCCTACCTTACCAAATGTAATGTTGAAGAAGTACATAATAGATGTAAAGCATGCACCAGTCAGTGCTGCAAACAGGATTGTCTTCGTCATTTCTACCGGAGTAAATCCATCAAATACATGAAGCAGAAGAATCAGAAGTACGCCCTGAAGGATTGCTACCGGATAAAGTACAGAAGCTTTACTTGCCCACCATGCAAATCCGGATTTCAGTTTTCCTTTGTACTCAGTCAGAGGATACATCAGGCAGAATGCCAGGCATCCTACCCAGAGACCTACAGACATCATATAAGGTGCCATCGCGTGACCGTTGTTTTCTACTGTTGTGATCTTTGTTTCTTCATCTGTGATCGGTGTTGCAAACATGCTGATCGTATCATCAGATGCATTTGTTTCTTTTACTTCTTTTGCGCCGTCATTCAGACTGGTTGCAAGTGTATCAGAACCATCTTCCAGTTTTGTGATACCATCGCCCAGTTCTTTGGAACCGTCATAAAGTTTGGAAGAACCATCCTGAATCTGTCCGGCTCCGTCTGCAAGCTGATCAGCTCCACTGTTGAGCTTACTGTTATTGGAAACCAGTTTCTGTGTTCCTGCATGAAGTGTCTGTGTACCGGATGCAAGCTGTTCGGCTCCATCTGCGAGTGTCTTTGCTCCATCTGCAAGCTGCTGTGTTCCACTTGTCAATGCTTTGTTATTGCCGGCAAGAGTAGCTACACCATCTGTATATGTTTTCAGTCCATTGCTGAGAGTTGTCACACCAGATGCAAGTGTCTTTCCACCGACACTCAGCTGGCTGATACCGGATGTCACACTGCTTCCGGCTGCTTTCAGACTTGCAGCTCCTGTTGTCAGAGTTTCATCATTTGCTGTCAGAGTTTCAAAACCTGTGTTCAGTGCTTTTACACCGGCTGCTGCCTTCGGGAAATCTTTTGTTCCTGCTTCCAGTGTATCCAATGCAGAAGAAACGCTTCCTGTGCCTGCATTCACTTTCTGTGCACCTGCATAAAGCTGATTTACTGCTGCAGTTACCGTATTGATCGGATCAGAAGGTACTTCCGGAATCGAAGAAACTCCTGCTTCCATCTGTTTTGCTCCGGCACTCATCTGAGAAGCACCATTGCTCATATCAGAAGATTTTGTTTTTAATGTCTCTGCTCCACTGTTCAGTCCGGCTGCTGCCTGATTTAACTGTGAAGCTGTATCATTCAATGATGCCTGTGCAGAAGCAAGCTGGTCAGAAACCGCACTGACAACCGCCTGTGCCTGACTTGTATAGCTGTCTGCATTAATTCCATCAACACCAGCTACTCCCGCATCTGCCTGACCAAGAGAACTGAGCACTGCACCGAGGCTTTCTGCGGAGATCATTCCATTCTCATCTGCCTGTCCCTGCAGTGCACTTAATGCCGCTGCTGCATTTGCGATTGTTGCATTCGCTGCTGCCGTCTGTCCGTTTGCTGCCTCAACCTGTGCGTTTGCCGCACTGATCTGATTATTCGCATCCTGTGCACACTGCTGAACGATACCGGTCATACTATTCGCCGCTGCAGCAACCGGCTGTGTCGCACTCTGCAGACCGGATGCTGCCTGAGAAATGCCTGCACTGGCTGTGCTGATCGTATCAGCTGCAGTACTCATTCCAGATGCTGCCTGATTCATACCATCGGCCGTGCTTGTCATTCCCTTGCTCGCATTTTCCATACCGGCCTTCGCTGTATTCAGACCTGCTGCAAGCTGTTTAATGCTGTCCGCAGTGGTGCTGTCTGACAATGTTTTTAACTGAGAAGCAAGCTGTCCCAGTCCACTTTCCAGCTGCTGTGTTCCACTTGTAAGAGAACTGTTTCCGTCAGAAACTGCTGCATTCAACTGTGAGATTCCTGTAGAAACCTGATCCAGATTTTCCAGTGCAGATAACTGTTTCGCACCTGCTGCAAGCTGTTCTGCACCTGCAACATACTGTGTCACACCATCCGCCAGTGTATTTGCTCCGCTGACATACTGAGTAGTACCACTTTTTAATGTATCCAGACCTGTCTCCAGACTCTGTGCTCCGGATGCCAGACTGCTGACTCCGGATGTGATCTGTGCGGAATTGGCATTCAGTGTTGCAACTCCGTCAGTATAGCTCTTTACTCCATCATTTAAGGTATTTACTCCGCTTGTCAGTGTCGGCACTTTTTCAGTCAGTGTGCCAACACCTTCATCAAGCTGCGCTGCACCGCTGTCTACCTGTGATACACCATCTGTGTATTCTTTCAAACCTTCCGTCAGTGTCTCAGCACCGCTTTTGAAAGTCAGCGTGCTGTCTGCAAGTTTTTTCAGATTGGTTGTAATGGTTTTATTTCCATCAGAGGCTGTTGTCAGACCATCTTTAAGCTCTGTTGATCCATCGGCAGCTTCCTGCATGCCGTCTCCGACCGTACCTATCTGATCGAACACTGTCTGTGTGTATGTTTCTGTTACTTTGGAAGCAACTGCCTCACGAATCTTTGACAGAGCAGTTTCGCTCATTTTGGAAGCAATGTAGTTTGTTCCCGGGTTTGTTTCATATTTCAGTTCCATTTTCTTCGGATTGTCATCCATCAGTGTAGAAGCATCAGAAGAAAAATCTTCCGGAATCGTGATTACCATATAATAGGTTCCATTTTTCAGTCCCTGTTCTGCCTCGTCGCTGTCTACAAAATGGAAATCCAGTGAATCGTTGTCTTTCAGTTCATCTACCATATCTGAACCGACGCTTAACGTCTTTCCATTATATTCTACTGATTTGTCATTGTTGACTACTGCTACCGGGAGTTTATCGAGATTTCCATATGGGTCCCACATGGATTTCAGGAACAGTCCCGCATAGATCACCGGAATAACAATGATCGCCATCACGACAATGATCAGGATCTTATTATTCCATAAGCTTTTCCACTCATTTTTGATCATAATTGTGCCCCTTTCTTTCTAGTAAAAGTCTTTAGCTCTATTAATCAACATCATGTTGCTTTTCTTTGCAATCCGTATTATACTAAACACAGGAAACAGTTACAACCGACAAACATTTTGTTTTTTGTATATTAATGAACATTTTTACAAATTATGTCTATTAGATGTCAAAAATTGACATTTTACATAAAACCTGTTTGTTTTTGGTAAAAAGATTGGGGGATTTTTACATGGCAGAAAAAATGGACCGACGTGTCCGCAAAACGAAAGCACAGCTCCGGGAAGGACTTGCCCGGCTCATGCAGAAGAAAAGTATCAAGGAAATTTCCGTAAAAGAACTGGTAGATGAGGTCGATATCAATCGTTCTACCTTTTATCTGCACTATACAGACATTTATCAGATGCTGCACAAAATTGAAGAAGAAGCAATGCAAAATATTACGGAAGTTATGCAGAACCACCCGATTGACCCAGGTAACCCGGATTCCGTACTGCCATTTATTGTCCAGTTCTTTTCCATCATGGATAAAGACCGTGATTTGTGCCTAGCACTTCTTGGACCACACGGTGATATGGCATTTGTAGAACAGATTGAAAACCTTCTGGCAGAAACTTTTCTGAAACAACTTCCGGACAGATTTCCAAAGAATGATCCGGATATCAAATATCCATATGCCTTTATTCTTAACGGATGTGTTGGACTGATCCGTACCTGGCTGTCTTCGCCACAGAGTGAGTCTCCTGAACAGGTGGCGCGACTGACTTATCATCTGATTGAAAATACCATACAGGGTTATCTGAATATGAAAAAATAATTATAACAGAAAAGAACCCTGCGGATTCTTACAGAAATTTTAAACTCATCTCTGTCCGAAGCTGCAAGGTTCTTTTTATGTAATCTTAATTATGCCATGCCAGACGTTTTACATCTGCATGTACATCACCTGTCATCCAGTCTACATCATTGGTGATCCAGTCCATGATTCCCAGCTGACGCATTTCCCATTCAACGGTCTGCTCTCTGGATTCAACAGTCTCTTCTACTTCCATTGTAGTATCGATCTCATCGTATCCAAAAATATAGCCACCGGCACACCAGATGCTGAAATTACTGTCCGGACCCGGATCTACAGTGTCACCTCTCTGTGCGATCAGTCCGTCATGGCGCCTCTTGTATTCCTCTTCACATCCTGCTTTCAGTTTTGTCATAAACATTCTGTGACGGATCAATTCTTTATTTTCTCTTACAATACCAAAGTTATGATACATCAGTCTCATATCTTCACCCGGTGTGGAAATCCAGTCAAATGTGTCATCGATCTTCGCAGTGATTGCATCTTTTACGCTCACTTCTTCAGCGCTTAATTTTGCTCCATCTTCATTTTCATAATAACCAAAGATCAGGTCTTCTGCATTCCAGATACTGAAATTTTTTACTTTATTTCGATCAAGAAATGTGGTCAGATCCGGCCAGATTTCTCCAAGTTTTTTACGATAGTCGTTCATTTTGCCTGATTTTACTTTCATTGCAAATGCATGTCTTTCCATTATAAAAGGCCTCCTGTCATATGTGTTTGCACCAGGCTTTCCACCTGGATTTATAAAATCAAATTTTCTGATACTGATTTTACCACATCCACATTCGTAATACAATTTGATTTACGGTAAAATATTACCTGTGAAATCTTTTTGAAAATTCTTTTATTCATGAAACAGAATCTGTGAAAAATACCGCACCATTCCGTCATCTGTCCAGCAGAGCATCCCGGCTGCATCTGCCATTTTCTGCGCATCTACACAATATGCAGACATACAGGAATTATGCTTGTACGGTCCGGCACTCATGATCAGGATATCTGTTTTGCCCTCTGCTTTCATCTTCTCTGCAAGTTCTTCAGTCATTTTGTTCTGCAGTAACTTGTCCTTCTTGTACTGTGCAGAATCATGCATGTCTTCCTGCATGGTCTGCAACACCAGCGTCTTTTCATACTGTAGTGCACGTTGTTTCATCTCTTCTGCTGTTCCGCTCTCCGGAGGACAGGCCGGATTTACATTATAGCAGCCACACAGGTTTTCTTCACAGAATGTCCGATATTCCGGCACAAAAACAAGCTCTTTTGTATCCATAACGGCAGCTCCCGAAAATCCCAGGAAAATTGCCTCTTTCACCAGATCCATATTAAAATCTCCCTTCTGTTGTTATTCATAGTCTTCTATTATACACATCAAATAATTTCCTTCTATTATAATGCCACAAAGTGAATTTTGTTGCAATCTTTCAAAGACATGTTATGATTAGCATAAAATACAATTTTACCAGAAAGGACTGCCCATGTACCGTATTTTCATCGTAGAAGATGATGAGATCATCGCCAACCTTCTGAAAAAGAATCTCTGTTCCTGGGGATATGATGTCTCCTGCGCAGAAGATTTTTCCAATATCATACAGGAATTTGCTCACAGAGATCCGCAGCTTGTCCTGCTGGATCTGAAACTGCCTTTTTATAACGGTTTTCACTGGTGTGAGGAGATTCGTCGGATTTCCCAGGTACCGATCATCTTTATTTCCTCTGCATCTGACAATATGAATATGGTCATGGCAATGAGCCGTGGTGCAGACGATTTTATTGCAAAACCATTTGATCTGGATGTGCTGACTGCCAAGATTCAGGCAATCCTGCGCCGTACTTATTCCTTCGGAACTCCGGGAAATGTCCTTGAACATAAGGGTGCTGTCCTGAATCCTTCCCGCTGTACCCTGACCTGGAACGGTCATGATATTGACCTTACGAAAAACGAACTCCGCATTCTGGAGATACTTCTGGAACATGCCGGAAAAGCAGTCTCCAGAGATGCCATTATGACAAAGCTCTGGGAAAGTGACAGCTTTGTTGACGACAATACCCTGACCGTAAATATCACCCGTCTGCGCAAAAAACTGGAAGGGGAAGGGCTGAAAGACTTTATCATCACCAAAAAAGGACTTGGATACATGGTATAATGTGCAACTTAAAAGCACTCACCCTATGAAGGATTACTTTATGAAATTATTTCTGGATTATCTGAACAAAATAAAACTACAAATCTTACTGATGCTTTTTCCGACGATACTTACAGGAATGATCTTCCTTCTGTACCAACTTCCAATGGAACCCATTCTGTACATTGCGGTCCTCTGGATTCTGACCGGGCTTGGTACGTGTGCTTTCGGCTTTCATAACTACCAGAAGAACATTCATAATCTTCAGATTATCTCTGCAGCACCGGATATTAATCTGTCCCGTATGGATGCTCCTTCCAACGAAGCCGATGCTCTTCAGCAGGAGATCATGCACAGCCTGAACCGAATGCGAATAGATGCTGAAACTGCTAACCAGAAGACACTGGAAGAAATGACTGATTATTACACGATGTGGGCTCACCAGATCAAGACACCAATTTTTGCTCTGCGTCTGCTCCTTCAGGAAAATCCGACAGTTAATAAAGAAGCTCTCACTGAACTTTTTAAGATTGAACAGTATGTAGAAATGGTTCTGGGTTATCTGCGCACAGAAGATATGTCCTCGGATCTGAAACTTTCACGCTGTGCCCTTGATTCGATCATCCGTGAACAGATACATAAATATGCCGGAATCTTTATTTCAAAAAAACTGTCTCTGACTTATGAAGGAATTTCAGAAAATGTCCTGACCGATGAAAAATGGCTTGGTTTTGTAATTGGACAAATTTTGTCAAACGCACTCAAATACACCCGTACCGGCGGGATTCGTATTTCTTTGAAAGATGTCCCTGGTAACTCACAAAATACAGAGGATATTTCAAACATGATAAGCCCATCTCCCGTTACACTTATAATCGAAGATACCGGCATCGGTATCCGCAAGGAAGATCTTCCACGTATCTTCGAAAAAGGCTACACCGGAGTCAACGGGCGTGAAAACAACCGTGCAACCGGTATCGGTCTGTATCTCAGCAAGAAAATCATGAAACGTCTCGGTCATCGCATCTATGTAACTTCCGAAGAAGGCAAAGGAACAAAAGTATTCCTGGAATTTTCCCAGAATGTCCTGACCATGTATTAATTAGAATATCCTAGGAGTTTATGCCTCCATTCGAAACGACCTTACAGAAATGTAAGGTTTTTTCGTATATTGTAACCTGCTTCGATGGCAGAAGCCGGGAAAGATTTCTATACTTACCTTATCAATAAAAAAGAAAGGAGCCCCGGTTATGGCTTTACTAGAAGTAACTAATATCAAAAAAATATACAGCACCCGTTTCGGAGGAAACAAAGTGCAGGCACTCTCCAATGTCTCTTTTTCTATAGAAAAAGGGGAATTTGTTGCAATCATGGGAGAATCCGGTTCCGGAAAGACTACCCTCCTCAACATACTGGCATCTCTCGACCGCCCGACTTCCGGAGAAGTTCTCCTCGAAGGAAAAAATATCGTACATCTTACAGAAAAAGAAATCTCGGCTTTCCGAAGAAAAAACCTTGGCTTTGTTTTTCAGGATTTTAATCTGCTGGATACCTTCTCTTTAAGAGATAATATTTATCTTCCACTCGTCCTTGCCGGCGAAGATTACCGAGAAATGGAACAGAAGATCCGCCCGATTGCACAGGCACTGTGTATCACAGAACTTCTGGATAAATATCCTTATGAAGTTTCCGGTGGACAGAAACAGCGTGCAGCGGTTGCCAGAGCTCTGATCACAGACCCGAAGCTGATTCTTGCTGATGAGCCCACAGGAGCCCTCGATTCAAAAGCAGCATCTGCACTGCTTTCCATGTTTGGCGAGATCAATGACGAAGGACAGACGATTCTGATGGTCACACACAGTGCACAGGCTGCCAGCCATGCATCCAGAGTCCTTTTTATTAAAGATGGAGAAGTTTTTCATCAGATTTATAAGGGCAGTAAATCCCGCCAGGAAATGTATCAGATGATTGCCGATACGCTTACCATACTGACGACAGGCGGTGAATATCATGCGTAAAGGAATCTTCTCAAAACTGGCAGTTCAGAACATCCGCAACAATAAAAGCACCTACATTCCTTACATGATCACCTGTATCTTCTGCATCGCCATGATCTATATGATGGAATTTTTACGCGACTGTCCAACTCTGGATCAGGCTGTTCGCCATGCCGCAGAAGTACGAATGATTCTCTCTACAGGAGAAGTTGTTGTTGTGATCTTCTGTGTGATCTTTCTGATCTACAGTAACAGTTTCCTGATGAAAAGAAGGCAGAAAGAAATCGGCCTTTACAATATTCTTGGACTGGAAAGAAATCATATCGGCATTGTACTGTTACTGGAAACGATTTTTACAACGATCCTTTCCCTCACTGGTGGAATCGCAATCGGAATCCTTGCCAGTAAACTGTCACTTCTCCTTCTTCTGAGACTGCTGCATATTCCGGCAGTACTTGGATTTTATATTTCCACAAAGGGGATTATTACTTGTCTTCTGATGTTCGGTGCCATTTTCCTGTTGATCCTTCTTCTGAATCTCAGAAGGATTCATTTAAGCCGTCCGGTAGAATTACTTCGTGGCAACAACACGGGAGAAAGAGAGCCGAAAGCAAAATGGCTTATGGCACTGCTTGGTTTTATCTGTCTTGGTATCGGTTATTACCTTGCCATCACAACAGAATCACCAATTAAAGCAATCTCAATCTTCCTGCTTGCCGTAATCCTTGTTATGACAGGAACCTATCTGCTTTTTACTGCAGGCAGTATTGTAATTCTGAAGTTTCTTCGCCGCAGAAAAAGCTTTTACTACAAGACTGGAAATTTTATCAGTATTTCCGGTATGCTTTACCGTATGAAGCAGAACGCTGTCGGGCTGGCCAGTATCTGTATCTTAAGTACCGGAGTTTTGCTCATGATTTCCATGACTGTCTCTATCTATTTTGGTATGAATGATATCATGGTAAACCGTTACCCATACGATACCGATATTTCCATTACCGGTGTCAGTGAAAAGGAATGTCAGACTGCTATCGAAACATTCGAAAAAGCAATTTCTGATAACAAGGTTCCTGTAGACAAAAAAGCCGAAGAAATTTATCTCACAATCATCAGTCGTATAGATCACGGGCAGATTCAGATTGCAAAGCCAAATACTTTAAGCAAATCTGGTTCTGTACTGACACTTTCACTTGTGCGTCAGTCTGAATATGAAAAACTCACTGGTACAAATCCGGCATTACAGGATGGAGAGATTCTTGCATGGGCTTCAAAGATGACTGAAAAATCAGATTCTCTCACAGTCAATGATTCTGTTTTCTCTGTGAAAAAATGGCTGGAGAATTCTCCTCTGACCTGCGGTCGCGATATCGTCTATAGAAATGCAGTATTTGTTGTCACTGATTCTGATTTTGAAAAGTTTGATAAAATGCGAACAGAAATGTATAAGAATACCTCAGCTACCCCAGCCGGACAGGATCTGTCCGTTCATCTTGGTCTGGATATCACCGGCTCCGATGAAACAAAAATTGCCTATGGTACACCGGTACTGGATGCAATAAAAGCTCTGCAAGATAATGGACAGCTGTCGGATAACTCCTGGATCACTTCCGGAATCCGTGCACAGGAATATGATTCCTACTACGCAGATAACGGTTCCCTTCTGTTCATCGGAATTTTTCTCGGATCACTTTTCCTTCTCGGTACAGCGATGATCATCTACTACAAACAGATCTCGGAAGGATACGAAGACCAGAATCGTTTTGAGATCATGCAGAAAGTAGGACTGAGCCATCGCGAAGTCAAAAGCTCAATCCGACGTCAGATCCTGATGGTATTTTTCCTTCCGCTTCTCATGGCAATGCTTCATATTTCCATGGCATTTCCACTGATCCGCCGGATGCTCCTGCTGTTCGGCATGACAAATACCAGATTGTTCATCGGCTGTACCGCCGGTACGGTGCTGATCTTTGCACTGGTATATGGCCTGATCTATCTTATGACCGCAAAATCGTATTATCATATCGTAGAACGGAGATAACAACATATAAAGTAAGCCCCTCACTTGCAGAATCTCATCTGTAAATGAAGGGCTTATATCATTTCATAATTAATCTAATTTCAAGATCAGATATTCAGAAGGTCGCTGAATACTTTCAATGCTCCGTCTGTCTCGTGTGCAAGAACACGTTTTGCAAGGACTTTACCAAGCTGAACGCCTTCCTGGTCAAAGCTGTTTACATTCCACAGGAATCCCTGGAACATAACTTTATTTTCGAAGTGTGCAAGGAGTGCGCCAAGGCTTGCCGGATTTACCTGCTCGCCGATGATGATGCTGGACGGACGTCCGCCTTCGAAGTTCTTATTGCGATTGTCATCTGCTTTACCGCATGCAAATGCAACGATCTGAGCTGCTACGTTTGCACAGAGTTTCTGCTGGCTTGTGCTGTCCTGGATCACTACATCTGTACCCATCTGGTTGTTCTTAAATCCGATAAACTGAAGCGGTACGATGTCTGTTCCCTGATGCAGGAGCTGATAGAAGGAATGCTGTCCATTTGTTCCTGGCTCTCCGAAGATAACCGGTCCTGTCACATAATCTACAGGCTCACCGAAACGGTTTACAGATTTTCCGTTGGATTCCATATCAAGCTGCTGTAAATGTGCCGGGAAACGGCTCAGTGCCTGTGAATATGGAAGAACAGCTGTGCTTGGATATCCGAGGATATTTCTTTCATATACACCGATCAGTGCATCCAGCATAGCCGGGTTCTGCATAACATCTTCGTTTTTAGCAAGTTTATCTTCTTCTGCTGCACCTTCAAGGAATTCTGCAAATACTTCCGGTCCGAATGCCAGAGATAACACAGCACCACCAACTGCAGATGTAGAAGAATAACGTCCGCCGATATAGTCATCCATGAAGAATGCTGCGAGGTAGTCATCGCTCTTTGCAAGAGGAGATGTCTCACTTGTAACTGCAATCATATGTTTGGAAGCATCCAGACCTGCATTCTTCAGAGCATCTTTAACAAAAGATTCGTTTGTCAGTGTTTCAAGGGTTGTACCTGATTTGGAAACCAGTACAAAAATGGAATGTGCAACATCGATAGAATTCAGAACTGCTGCCGCATCATCCGGATCTACGTTGCTGATGAATTTTGCTTCCATTTTGAATTTGTCGTTTTTCTTTGCCCAGTTTTCAAGTGCAAGATACATTGCACGAGGACCAAGGTCACTTCCGCCGATACCGATCTGAACAACAGTTGTGAATTTTTCTCCTGCTGCGTTTGTAATCTCACCTGCATGTACTTTATTGGCAAAGTCAGCGATCTTCTGCTGCTGTTCTACATAGAAAGCACGTTTGTCAACACCGTCAGCTGTGACAGTATCACCAAGCTGTCCACGTGTCAGCTGATGAAGAACAAGACGTTTCTCACCTGTATTGATCATTTCGCCATTGTAAAGAGCTGCGTATTTTTCAGTAAGCTGTGCTTCTTTTGCCAGTTTTTTAAGACCTTCCAGCACTTCATCATCTACCTGCTTTGCAGCATAGTTATATGCAAGACCAGCAGCCATCGGTACACTGTAGTTCTTTACACGTTCTGCACCATTTTCTCCGGTCATGGCTTCTACAAGGTTTACTTTTTTTACATTGGAAAGCTCTTTAAATGATGCAAGAGTATCCAGGTTGTTCCAGGTAATCATAATAAGATTCCTCCTTAAAATTAAATGTTCCCGCTGTTTCAGGATTCGTTTCAATCCCTTTGATTATAATATCAAACGAATGTAAATTCAAGTCTGCAAAGAAGGATATCTTACTCTACTCCAACACAATATCCATCTCATGCCAGGCTTCGCCGCCCCACACAGAATCGCCGATTCCATGGTCTTTAAAGCCAAATTTCTTATACATCTCAACCTTATCCGGGAGGCAGGTCAGGATCAGCTTCTTTCTTCCCTTAACCTGTTCTCTTTCCTTATATTGTTCCATCAGTTCTCTTGCCAGTCCCTGGTGTTGGTGCTCCGGCAGCACATCCAGTCCAAGGAGCATAATATTTGTACCATCCGGATCATGCTGGTCAGCATCCGTAAAAAAGTCATCCGTCAGATGTTCCCGATTCGTTGCCAGACCATTCAGAAAAGCTGCCATCTTTCCGGTTTTGCGGTCTACTGCCACCAGAAAAAGATCCGGTGCATTTTCGATTCGTGGTGCCATGTGCTCATATGTACAAGCCTCATTTGGGGGAAAACAGATTGCCTCAATTCTCACGGCCTGTTCGATCTCATCCCGCCTGATATCGCGGAATTCATATTTCTCGTGTAATGCTTTGTTACTTTGTCCCATAATTCTCTCGTTATTGTTTACATAATAAGCAATAACCTTCTTCTCCTTCTCATACCGATCAAGTATGTATTTTTTCTTTACATATAACAAAAAAAAGTATAACATAAAGATATTACAATTTATATAAAGGTGGGCAAATTCATGGACTATACTATTAATACAAAATGCGTACAGGCAGGCTACACACCAGGAAACGGCGAACCACGTCAGATTCCGATCATTCAGTCAACCACTTACAAATATGATACCAGCGAAGACATGGGCAAGCTCTTTGACCTTGAAGCTGAAGGATATTTCTATTCAAGATTACAGAATCCTACCAACGACTATGTTGCAGCCAAGATCACAGCTCTCGAAGGCGGTACCTCTGGTATGCTGACTTCTTCCGGACAGGCAGCAAACTTCTTCGCTGTCTTCAATATCTGCGAAGCCGGCAGCCATATCGTTTCCTCCTCTTCCATCTATGGAGGAACCTACAACCTTCTTGCAGTTACAATGAAAAAAATGGGCGTAGACGTTACCTTCGTTGACCCGGACTGCACAGAAGAAGAATTAAACGCAGCTTTCAAAGAAAATACCAGAGCTGTTTTCGGTGAATCTATCGCCAATCCGGCACTTACCGTTCTTGATATCGAGAAATTTGCAAAAGCAGCGCACGCACATGGTGTGCCGCTCATCGTAGATAACACCTTCCCAACACCGGTCAACTTACGTCCGATCGAATGGGGCGCAGATATCGTTACACATTCCACAACCAAATATATGGATGGACACGGAGCAGCGCTCGGCGGTGCGATCATCGATGGCGGCAAATTTGACTGGATGGCACATGCAGACAAATTCCCGGGACTCTGCACACCGGATGATTCTTATCACGGAGTTACCTATGCTGAAAAATTTGGAAAAGAAGGCGCTTTCATCACCAAATGTACTTCTCAGCTGATGAGAGACCTCGGCTGCGCTCAGTCTCCACAAAGTGCATTTATTCTGAACCTTGGACTGGAATCACTTCATGTACGTATGCCAAGACATGTTGAAAACGGCCAGGCAGTTGCAGAATTCCTTGAGAAACACGACAAAGTAGAATTCGTAAACTATCCGACACTTCCATCCAACAAATACTATGAAACTGCAAAGAAATATCTGCCAAACGGTGGATGCGGTGTTGTTTCCTTTGAATTAAAGGGTGGACGTGCTGCTGCCGAAAAATTCATGAAAAATCTGAAACTTGCAGCAATTGAAACACATGTAGCAGATGCAAGAACCTGCTGCCTCAACCCGGCAACCTCCACACACCGCCAGATGAATGACGAGCAGCTCGCTGCTGCCGGAATTCCAGCCGGACTGATCCGTATCTCCTGCGGCCTTGAAGATAAAAACGACCTGATCGCAGATATCGCTCAGGCACTGGACGCAATTTAATCGAATTAAGTATATCTCAAAAAAGGAAGAACTCGACTCCGCAATGTCATTTAGTTAAGGCATTGCTCGACTCCGTTCTTCCTTTTTTGTGCTTTATTTTGTGGATTTTTCATATAAAAAAGCCCCTGCAATGCCTTTCGACACCATAGGAGCTTTCTCTGTAATTTTTCTTTATTCTGTAGTTTGCCCTTTTACCAGACAGACATCCTCTAAAACAATATCTTCAGATAATTTTGCACCGTTTATTTTCTTTAACAATACATCTACCAATGTATCTGCAAGTTCTTTTATTGGCTGTGAAATATAAGTCATTGATGGATAACTCATCTTTGCAATCAAAGTTCCATCATATCCCACCGTTTTAAATTCGTCAGGAATATGCATTCCCCTCTCACCTGCACATTTTAACGCATTCATAATAATCAGATCTTCTGAAAACATTGCATCCATTTCTGGATATTTATCAAAAAGTTCATTCATCTGCTGATAATAATCTTCCGTTTTTTGTTTTGTATCCCAGGTATAATCAATGCATTTTACACCATTTTTCTTCAATGTTTCTGAAAAAGCTCTATGACGGTTAATAGATGGAGATTTATCTGTCACAACGGCTGTTACATTTAAAACACATTTGCAGTCATTCTTTAGAATTTCTCCTGCTGCCAGCAGGCCACCTTTATTATGATCGGAATAGATGGTCGGAATATCTTCTGCCACCCGGTAATCCAACGCTACAATAGGCAAATCCAGATTCTGATATTCTGTCTCTGCCAGCATATGTGTTCCAAGAATAATACCGTCAACCATATTTTCTCTCATCATTTTTATATAATCTCTTTCTTTATCTTCCGTATCTCCCGTATTACAAAGAAAAAGTTTATAATGATGTTTATAAAGCTTCCTTTCAATATATTTCGTTATTTCCGCCCAAAAAGGATGCGAGCTGTCCGGCACGATCAGGCTGATATAATAAGACTTCTGTTTAAAAAGATTTCGTGCAATCTGATTCGGAACATAGTCCAGTTGATCAATTGCTCTATATACACTTTCATATGTATCCTGTGATATATATCCTTTATTATTTAATACTCTCGAAACGGTTGTCACCGAGACTCCGGCCAGTTTAGCCACATCTTTAATATTTGCCATTTAATCCTCCGCGTTTTTACAGGTTAACTCATCTTTTTATTATTATAACTATTTACTCGTATGTTTCGCAAGCCAAACTCTGTTTTTTTGCATGCAAAAAGCTCCCATTCAGGAGCTTTCTGCTACGTTACTCTTATTCAGTTTCATGAGCATATATATCCACTTTATGCTCTCCTGTCATTTCTTTGCCAAAGAAACCTTCCAGCGGATTTCCATCCAGTTTTACTGTATAGCTGTCACCATGCCCATGTATCTCAAATACAAATTTTGCATTCTGATATGGAACAGAATCAAGTACTGCTCCCTCAAATTCATCCAGAATACATGGATGTACCTGAATTCCCTGCTCACTGTAACGTATTCCAAAAACTCCATTGACAATAAACCCAATAAACCCTGCTGCATGCCATGGCAGGTGCGGCCATCTCCATGCTCTTCCTGTATCAACATCCATTACTTCATGGAACGATTTATTCAGAAGCACATTCCTTACCTGTGCATAAATAAGCTTTTTCAGAAATTCTTTATTTCCACTTTCACCAGCCGCTTCCGATAATCCAAGCGTCCATGATACCCAGCAAGCTCTCCAGAAATGATTTTTTTCTTTACGGAAAGGATACCAGTTAATTCCAAACTCAGAAAATGCCTCCGGATTACTTTCGATTGTCTTCAAAAACAAATTTCTCTGTCTTTCAGTTGCAATGCCAAACCGTGGCCACAAAACCATTTCTGCACCAGTCGTTTCCCACCAGCCTTTTTCATATGCTTCGCTTCCTATCGGTCCACTTGTAAAGCATTCTTTTTCTTCATTCCAGTATTTTTCCTTTATGGATGTAAACATTTCTTCTGCACGATTTTCCCAGAACTTAATTCTCTCCAGATAGCATCCTGTAACCTTACATATCTTGGCAACATCCTGATACATCAAAGCAAATGTAATTTCTGTCCCAAGACAATATCCTCCATTTTCCGGCTCTTCAAAGGCATCCTGTGCAAGACACATTGTCGCATGAATCAGCTGCATTTCTTCATCATAGCGTGCATCTGCCTCTTCTGCATATTTTATAATTCCCGGCAACATTTCATACAAAAGCTGAATATCTCCTGTTGTTATATAATGATCCCATGCAGCAATCGCCGGCATTGCTGCACAGTCAACGCCATTATTAAATCCATGTTCAGAAATATAGGACAAAGATTCTCTGGCTTCGTCCGGTGCAAGTAGATTCTGACATCGAAATGCTGCATGACAGGTGTCTCTTACCCAGCTTCCGAAACCTTCTCCTTCTCTTTGAAAAACAGCTGCATTCATCAGACCTTCCTGGCCTGGCAGGGCATATTTTTTATTCCTGTTCTGACACATAATATCTGTTGCAAGAGAAAATGCGGCATTTATAACATTATGCTTTGTGTGCAGACTCGGATAAACAGACTCCTCCGGTGCATCCCAACGCTCGGTTCTATTCTGGATTCTTGTCATGTCTCCCCACGGAGTATCTCTCCAGCAAAATTCTTCTACAGCCCTCACCGGTGATAACACGGTCTTTCCATCCCTCACTGCCCATGCTGCCGGTTCTCCATAAATACGATCTTCTACACAGTTCTCATATACTGTATAGGATTCAGATTTAAACAACGGTTGTCCTTTTTCTTCCTGTTTAATCAACAATCTGTTTTCTTCTTCGTATCGCGTAGATCTCAGTCCCCATATATTCAGACAAATGACAGAGGCTGTTTTTCCATTTGTATGGATTTCAAAATACGGTTCTGCATTATATTGAAGATAAAAGGATGGATTGTTAATGTTTTCCACCTGCTCACTTCGAATCTTATAATCCTCTTTTTTAGGACCATCGTCCTGAACTATGAGCATTGCATTCTTCCTGTCTGCGTATAATTCCTGAATTGCCATATCTCTGTAAAAATGCAGGTACAACCTTCCCTTTTCTGTTGGAACTTTCATTTTATATCCCCGGCAGTTCAGCGTCTGATCCAATGCCTTCCAGATCCATTTTACTCCACACAACTCAAACTCAATTTCCGTTTCCTGCCCGACAAACATTTCCAGTTCTACTTCACAGGCTTTTGTCTGAATATCGGATACAATATTTTCGGGTGCCAGGAGTCGGACTTCCGGCCATACATCCGGTCCCTGACGAAATCTCATAAGAAATTCAAACTTCTTATCAATATGCTCATTATGCCACTGTCTGACCCACACACGCAGATTATCCACCTGTGCAGCCGGCTTTAACTGTTCTCCTGAAAAAACGGATGGAATACTGATTGCATTGGATGCAGCAACACCTTCACATGTTTTTTTCGCAGTCTGACCTAAAATCCATATTTTTCCATCTTCTTCAAATTCTATTTGTTGTTCAATATCACCAATCCATTTATCCGCTTTCCGACAGATACTTTCGATCCCCGGAAGCTCACTTTCCTCACGTTTCCAGTGTAGGAGATCCTTGCTTACAAGACACATAGCTGTTTGATTTTCTTCAATTCCTGTCATCGAACACGGATCAATCACACAGTCCAGAATCCACTTTTCTCCTGCTTTTTTTACACCTTTCAGTTCCTGGATACATCCGGTTGGCGGCATATACTGAATGACAGACTTAGACAATTCTCTTCTTCTCTGTTTTTCCGGATTATCAGAAAGTTCTATTGCATTGATCCATCTGTTCGCCGGGCCTTCTGCCTGAATATCGTCCCCGGAAAATTCTTTCAACGGATATGCCATCCAATAGTCCACTCTTGTCTCAGATACTTTCATCTGAATAGTTTCTTTTTTTCCAGTACTGTCTGAAATAGTTATAATACATGGATCTGCATTCTCTTCATAAGGAATGCGCAACCAGTTTTCTTCGTGCTTTTTCAGAAAATGCTTTTTCATTTCTGTCTCTGTTCCTTTCTGTTAGCAATCTTCTTTATTCCACTACGTCAATCTTTTTACTTCTGTAAACTTCTTTCAGCAGCTCCAGCTGTTTTTCATCAGGTGCTTCAAACATCTGCTGATTCACTCCGACATGTTTTGCTTTTTCAACTCCAAAATCATGATACGGCAAAAATTCCACACTCTTGATGTTTCTTCCAAGAGCTGCAAAAAAATCTGCTGTTGCAACAGCATTTTCTATCTCATCATTGATTCCTTTTATAATTGGAAGCCTGATCATGATCGGTCTGTAATTCACCAGTTTTTTCAGATTCTCTTTGATCAGGGTATTTTCTGTTCCTGTATATTCTTTATGTTTTTCATTGTCAAACATCTTAAAATCTACAAGAAACAGATCTGCACATTCTGTCATTCTGTGTATCACTTTCCAAGGAAAAGCAAGTGCTGTTTCAAAAGCAACTGAAATATGCTCTTTCTGAAGTCTGTTGCACAAATCATATAGAATCTCTGCCTGCATCATTGGTTCTCCACCGGAAAAAGTAACACCACCTTCTGAAATTTCATAGAGTCTTCTGTCTCTGAGCAAAAGTTCCGATAATTCTTCAACAGAATAATAACTTCCTACGATTTCCAATGCTTCTGTGCAGCAAATTTCCACACACTTTCCACACACAGTACAAAGAGTTCTTTCATAAATATGCTGCCCGTTTTGTATCTGTTGTGCTCCTGAGGGACAGATTTCAATACACTGACCACAGCCAATACATTTATTTTCCGTATAACTCAGTATACTTTTCTTTTTCCATGTCTCCGGGTTGTGACACCATTTGCATCGCAAATTACATCCCTGTAAAAATACAGTTGTCCGTATTCCCGGTCCGTCATGCAGAGAAAAGTTCTGTATCTGACTTACCAGTAATTTTTGCTTCATTTTACCGCTTACCTCTGTGTACGCTGAATTACCTCATTCTGCATTTCCGCAGTCAATGTATGGAAATATGCACTGTATCCACACACTCTTACTACAATATTTTTATGTGTTTCCGGATTTTTCTGTGCCTCTAAAAGTGCATTCCTGCTGATAACATTAAAATCCATAATGCTTCCGCCATTTTCACAGAAGGCCCGCATCACACTTGCAAACAATGACGGCTGCGGAGTTTTATACATCAGTGGAATGTCCATATAAATAACTGCCCCACCCGGATATTTCGTGTAATCCATTGTTTTTATTGCATCAAGTAATGCTGCAATATTGATGTTTTCTGTACTTTCACTTGGGTTAACGCCTCGTGAGAGAGCACTTTCACTTTTTCGTCCATCGGCCGTTGCAATCGTTACATTTTTAAACCAGTTATAAGAATAAAAAGCAAATAATGACGGCTCAAATTTTCCGCCTCTGTAATTTGCCTGTCCTCCAAGACATTCAGCCAGATCATCCATAACCTTTTTTCCAAATTCTGTAGCATCTTTATCCTTGCAGAATTTTGGGACTTTATGAAGCAAATATTGTCGAAGGATCTCATCATCTCTGAAGTCTTCTTTCATCGCTTTAAGCAGGTGACCAAATGTCGTAATCTTATCTTCATATACTGCCTTCTTTATCGCATATAACGAATCAATTACTGTCCCTGCACCCGCAGCAGCAAAATTATCTGTATTATAGACAGCACCGCCTTCTGAGACATCTTTTGCCGTCTCAGTACATGATGGCATAGTTGCAGAAAAGAACAACGACGGATTTATTATTTTCCACCATGAACCATATTCGTTATATTTTTTCACAAAGAAATTCAGTTCATTTCTATAATTTTCAATTACAATATGATAGAATTCTTCAAAATCGCTCGCATTCGCAGCTGGAATAAATTTAAATCCATCCCTTTTAAATACGTCATTCCAGTACTCTGGATATAAGGATCCATTTAACATCTGCACAAGATTAAGATAGGTATATGCTCTGCTGTTGACTTCATTAGAAAGACAGATTTCCTGGCAGCCACCTGCAACATAAAGCCGGCAATCTTCCAAACTCTTTCCCTGCTTCTGATTTGCAGGAATTATAACATCATCATTAAAGATGGACAGCACATTTAGCCCCATTCCTGCCAGCTCGCCTACCTGCAGCAGAAATTCATCTGGATGTTTTGCCGATATTCTCACCTGTAGTTTCGGATTTGCAAAATGATATTTTTTATAACTGTTTATGATCATCCTGCTTATGTCATTATAAACAATATTGCCATTTTTATCACATCCGCCTATAATAATATCTGCATTTGTGCCCCCTGGCAGGTCTGCTTCAAGATCCCATCTTGCATCTGTCATTGATACAAAACAGTCAACCAGTTCCTGCGCCTCATCCGGCGTTATTCGATTATTTTTCAAATCTCTTTCATAATAACTAATCAGGATTCTGTCCAAATGGCCAATCACAGCAAATCCAAGACCATCTAACGCATTGCACATCTCACGCGTAAACCAGATTGCACACATTGCTTCATAAAATGTTTCTGCCGGTTCAGATGGAATTCGGCGTGCCGTAACAGCAATCATTTTAAGTGCCTTTACATGTTCCTCATCGTGTTCTGTTTTCAGCATTTCCTCCGCTTTTTCTGCAAATCTTTCAGAAATTTTTTGCAGACTTCGGCATACATCGACCATACATTTTAAAAAATCCTGCTGATGATCTGTAAGATTTTTCTCTTCCAGACGCATCATTGCATGTCTGATTATTCCTGATAGACCATATTTCAACACAGTTTCACAATTTGCATAGTGATGCGCCGCATCCATAAACTGTGGTCCGTTCATGACACCATATTTTCCGTAGTATCCACTCCATTCTCCATATTCATCTACAAAATCTGGGTATTGCTTCATTAGCCAACATCCAATGCCTGGCTGTGGCGGGAACGATGCCGTAACACTGTTCTGTTCTCTTCCTGTATCAATTTCTGCATAAAACGGACTGGATGGAAAAAGAATCACTTCAGCATCCCTGGCTGCAATTCTGTAGATCCATGTTTTTTTCTGAAAAGAGCTTGCCTTTGGATTTTCTTTCTGGAGGCGGTCCAGTTCTTCTTCCATTCTGGAAACATCGGTTGGATAATTAGAATATACCTCTTTGGTCTCTTTAAAATATTCTTCTTTATTGAATCGATAACCTGCCATCATGCGTTCCTCCTGAGTTGCCTTAAAAATTTAAAACTACCTTCAATGCAGTTCTATCTTTTACTGCCTGAAATCCTTTTTCATAATCATCTATTGAAAATCTATGTGTCACAAATAAATCGATGTCTATTTTCCCATCCATAATCGCATCACAAACCGGCTTATGTACTTCTGCTTCTACCTCAGGCACCGGCCACTGCACATACTGAATATTGAAATTCCTGAGTTCCGGTAATGGTACATTCAGATTTTCTCCGCTTTTTAAGCCATATACAGCAATTGTCCCTGTCTCTTTAATATAGTCCAGACACTGCGTGATTGTCTGATTTGATCCAATCGTATCTATACAGATATCGGACTTTCTGTCAAACAGATCAGAAGCTTTTTTCTTTTCTTCTTCGTCTTTGTTAAGAAATGTACCTGCTGCTCCCAGTTTTTCTGCTGTTTCCAGCTTGTCTCTGTGATTTCCCAGGACATAAATCTCCTGAATTCCCATCAGTTTTGCACAGCTTAGAAAAGCAAGCGCAACCGGTCCGTCTCCGAGTATGACCATCTTCTTTTTATCTTCAACGCCGATTCTTTTTAATGCACTGTATGTTTCCTTTAAAGTTATCAGCATAGAAGCAGCTTCTGCCTGCATTCCTTCCGGGCACACCTGCTGTGTAATTCCAAGATTAATATCTTTTACATCGGCCTGGTCTGCCATGGCTGCTTTATAATCTTTTACAATTCCATATTCAGCAAATCCGCCCCAAGCGCTGGAAAATTTCTCATTATCCGGTTGTCCTGCCCTGACTACAAGATCTCCCACTTTAAAAGAAGTAACTTTTTTGCCGATTTTAACAACTCTTCCTGCATCTTCGTGTCCTAAAACCGCCGGATATCTCGTTACTTCTCTGACTTTTCCTCCAATAACTCCCAGATCCGTTCCGTTACAGATCATACAGCATTCATTTTTTACCAGTGCTTCATACTCTCCGATCTCCGGAATCGGAAGCTTTTCTTCCAGGTACAGTTTATTGTCTTCTGTTACCACTAAACCTTTCATAACTGATCTCCTTTTTACTATTTAATGCCGGTTGCAGCTACAGACTGCATAAAATATTTCTGGAATGCAAAAAACAGAATCAGAACAGGAATCATTCCAATCACGATAACACCCATGATCAGATTCCATGTCGGCTGTTTGATTACAGATGCGCCACAGATTGAACTTATTCCCAATGTTACTGTCCATTTGCTTTCACTTCTGACGGATAACAACATCCAGATCAGATTATTCCACGCAGAAATAAATGTATAGATTCCTAATGTTGCCATACTTGATTTCGTATTTGGCAGTAAGATCTTCCAGAATATCTGGAAATGATTTGCTCCATCAATTTTTGCTGCTTCATCCAGTTGCTTCGGTATTCCCATATAAAACTGGCGCATAAGAAATGTTCCAAACGGAATGGACCATGCTACCTGCGGAAGTATCATTCCCATATATGTATCCAGCATGTTGAGATTTCTACATAAATTATAAGAAGGAATCAATCTTACTGTAATCGGAATCATCATCGTTGACAGATAAAGAATAAAAACAATATTTCTGCCTTTGAACTCAAGTCTCGTAAATACATATGCAGCTAAACTACAAAGAAAAATAGTAAGTGCAGTCACTGCTATCGCAACAATAAATGAATTGAAAAAGCACTTAGGAAAATCCAGCAGCTGCCATGCTTTTGTAAAATTCTCCCACTGTACCGCTTTCGGTAAGATCCTTCCTACACTTGTCGCAAGATCTGTATCTGATTTTAATGCAGTAGATAATATATAAACAAATGGAAACAGCATAATCACTACAAATGCAGCTATAATTACCCAGATTAAACTGTCTCCCAGAATTTTCTTTCTTAATTTTCTGGACATAGTCTCTTCTCCCTTCTCAGTCTTTGTCACTTGTCAGCTTCAACTGTACAACCGAAATAATAATCGAAAGAATAAAGATAAATACTGCCATTGTACAGGAATATCCCATTTTCAAAGATGAAAAAGCAGTCTTATATAATGTCAGACCAGTTAAATATGTACTTGTTCCAGGTCCACCATTTGTCATCGTATAAACAAGATCAAATTCCTGGAAAGTACCGATTACGCACATGAGAATAATATATGTAAGAACTGGTTTCAGCTGAGGCAATGTAATATAAACAAATTTGTGCCATGCATTTGCGCCGTCCAAATCTGCCGCTTCAAAAAATTCCTGCGAAATTTCCAGACGTCCAGCAACAACCATAACCATGTAATATCCTGCCCATCTCCAGATTGTTACGATTGCCATAGAACCCAGTGCAATCTTTCCATCTGTCAGCCAACCAACTTTTTCAAGGCCCAATGCACTCAAGAAATTATTGATAACACCATAATTCGTTCCCATCAGATATCTCCATGCAACACCAGTTGCAACCAGAGAAAGTGCACATGGTAAAAAGAAACTGCCTCTGATAAATTTCGAAATAACTTTACTTTTATTATTTGCAAACAACACAAGTTCGCACATGATGATGGAAAATATGACGATCGGTGGAACATTCATCAGGATATATTTGATCGTGTTCCCCAGACTTGTCCACCAAAGTTTATCTTTTAGCAGATTCTGATAATTTTCCAATCCTGTAAATATCTTACCTTTTAATGGATTCCAGTCATAAAATGACATACGGATGGAATCTATCATTGGCCAGAATACAAACAATCCCAACAAAATCAGGGACGGTAGCAGAAACAAAACAGCGATCTGCCAGTCTCCTCTTTTACGTTTTACTACTGTTTTTGTGTTACTCACATGAATCCCTCCTGTTAAATTCAAAGGATGATACAGAATATTTTCCATATCATCCTTTTGTTTTCAGTTACTGAGCAAGTAAACTATTTAACTGATCTACCATGCCATCCAGTGTACTCTTGATATCTGCATCATTATGCCAGATTTCATCAAAACACTGTCCAATGATTGTCTGCTGATCTGCAAATGTTTCTGTAAGATCAATATATCCTGCATACTCCAGTCCTGTATTAAATAATTTCATATCATGACTTTCGTCAAACATAGATACGGAAAGATCTGCTTGAGACTGTCTTACTGCAATCTGTGGAGATGTATTATCTTCAAGATATAATGCAAGACCTTCTTCGCTGGTCAAATATTTAATGAATTTTTCTGCCGCTTCCGGATTTTCGCAACTACTTGAAATACCAATACCATTCAGGAAAAGTACTTCTGCCTGTGTACCATCATTCGCACGCGGTGCATTCATCGCTTTCCAGTTTACATCGTCCTGAAGATATGTGGAATTCCAGAGAGCCACACGGCACATAGCAATCTGACCCGCATTAAATTTTGTGATCAGTGCATCATAACCGTCTCCCAATTTTTCTATTGCAGGCACATAACCTTCATCTACAAGACTCTTGACATATTCGAAAGCCGTAACGGCTTCATCTGAATTCCATCCACAGGTTCCATCATCATTCAGGTAGCTTCCACCAGCCTCTGTAATCCATGGATACATAGTATCAATTGCAGAAGACATATCATTAATAATTGTCGGATATTCAATTCCAAGTTCATCTTTGTGTTCCATCAATGTTTTACATGCCTCTGTAAATTCATCCCATGTAAATCCATCTTCCGGAACTTCAATTCCGCACTTGTCAAACATATCAACATTATAAACCCAGCCGTAATTTCCTCCATCAAGTGGGAGTGAATACCAGTCACCATCATATGTACAATATCTTTCTGCGGCATCCCAGAAGTCATCAAATTTGTATTCTGTATCTGCTTTCAGCGCATCTACATCGAATTTCTGTAATGCCCCGGCATTTGCAAGAATCTGCGTAGTCCCTGTATTACAGTTGATAAGATCCGGAAGGTCACCTGCTGTAGCTTCTGTCAGAATTTTAGTTGCATAATCGGATACTTCTTCAAAATTGATTTCAATATCCGGATTTTCCTTTTCAAAAGCTTCGATAACTTTCTGATATTTGTCATAGCTATCATAGCTCTGCCAGTTTAATGTAATTTTATCTCCGGAATCTCCCTTGGCAGCCATTACATCCACCCCACTGCCAACGCTGACAACTGGCACCATACATGCTGTTAATACAAGTGCAATTACCTTTTTCTTCATTTTGTTCTCCCTTCGTATTATAACTTTTCTCCATATGTTAACCGGTTTCACATTGTTTATTTTCTTTATATTACCATTCATTTTTTACTTTGCAAATATACTTTTTTCATTTCATGCATTATGTATGGTTTTATCAAATTATTTTTGTATATTATTCACAATTTCGTGGTTTCCTAAATAAAAAAAGCCCCCGCAATGCCTTTCAACACCATAGGAGCTTTCTCTGTAATTTCTCTTTATTCTATTCTGCCTTCAGATAAATCTGGAATGCATCATAATTTTGCTCTGGTAATGGAAGAAGGATTCCGGCATGCATCAACGCCGCGCCGGAGAAGTTTCCAGCGTCTTCTCCATCCAGCTGCATCTGATAAACCTTTTTCGGATCCAGCCCTTTCCATTTCACGATCTCAGATGCTGCATTTGCATACATATCTGTATAAACGACAGACATGCAGGCCTCACTGCCATCCTGTGCCGCATATTCCCATACAGTATAGTCTCTGTTTTCAAATGGTGAAGTCAGTCTGTAATAATCTCCGAACTGGAACAGTCTTCCATGTTCTTTGAAGAACGCAATCTGTTCTCCCGCCATCTTCTTTTCTTCATCAGTCATCTTACTGAGATCCAGTTCATATCCAAATGTTCCCTGCATTGCACAGATTCCTCTTGTCTTGAATGGTGTCACGCGATGATTCTGATGATTCGGGCAAACCGATACGTGTGCGGAAACAGAAGACATCGGATAGCCAAAGGAAGTACCGTACTGAATACGCAGTCTTTCAATCGCATCCGTATTATCGCTACACCAGATCTGCGGACAGTAATATAACATACCTGCATCAAACCGTCCACCACCGCCACTGCATCCTTCCAGCAGAAGTTCCGGGAATCTCTGAGTCACAGCTTCCAGTACTTTATAAAGACCCAGCACATAACGATGTCTCAGTTCCCCCTGACGATCACGCGGAAGGAGCGCACTGTAAGCAGCCATAAGTGAACGGTTCATATCCCATTTAATATACTGGATATCTGCTTTCTCTACAATATCACAAATCCGCTCTGTCAGATAATCTGTCACATCTTCTCTGGACATATCCAATACCAGCTGGGAACGACTTCTGATCGGCTGTCTTCCCGGTATGACCAGTGCCCAGTCCGGATGTGCCCGATACAGATCACTGTCCTCAGAAATCATCTCCGGCTCAAACCAAAGCCCGAAAGAAAGTCCCATATCATGTACTTCTTTCACCAGCTCAGAAAGGGTTCCGCACAGCTTTTTCTCATTTACAAACCAGTCGCCAAGACCGGAGAAATCATCATCCCTTTTTCCAAACCATCCATCATCCAGTACCAGCATATCCAGATTCAGTTCTGCCGCTTCTTTTGCAATTGCAATCAGATTGTCTTTGTTAAAATCAAAATAGGTTGCTTCCCAGTTATTTACCAGAATCGGGCGCACTCTGTCTTTCCAGCAGCTGCGGATCAGATTCGACACGATTGCCTGATGCAGAGTCTGGGACAGCTTTGAAAATCCATCTGCACTGTATGTCAGACATACCTCAGGTGTGCTGAAGCTTTCACCCTTTTTTAGTTTCCAGGAAAAATCATAGTCATCAATTCCAATGACCAGTCTTGTCTGATTAAACTGATCTACTTCTGCCTGTGCATGAAAACCGCCACTGTACAGAAAAGATGCACTGTAGCACTCACCAGTACTCTCTGTAGTGTCTTTATCCGCAAGAATCACAAAAGGATTATGCTGGTGGCTGGAAGTTCCACGGGTACTGCGAAGCTCCGTGATGCCGTGTGGCAGACTGTTTCTTTCCATCTGACGCTCACCGGCATGTTTTCCATAAAAATGAATCAGATCATATTTTCCCATTCCAAGATCCAGACACGCACTCATAATTCTGGAAATCTGGATATCACCCTCTGTACGGTTTTCGACTACTGCTGCTCTTGTAATGATATCCAGCTCTTCAAAGACTCCATAAAGAAGATGTACATAGACTTCTTCAACAGCATCTTTCAGAACGATCTCCAGTGTCTCTCCTTCTGATTTCTCAGAAGAAAAGAATCCCGGAAGCCCCGGAATGTTATATTTTCCTTCTCTTACCTGATAGCTGTCAAAGAAAAACATCCCGTCCTGTACACCGCTTCCAAGGTCTGCTTTCAGACAGTCTACACGATAATCTCCGTCGCCATATACCGGAAACTCCTGCGGAAGAAAATCCAGAGAATATACACGCTCTCTGTCAGTCCCCGGGATATTTCCGCTGAATCCACGGTCTGCCATACGAATCAGATAGGAACAGTCCGTATCATCCGTACGGTTTCCGTAATAAGTGTGAATAAGCATATTCTGCTCGTCCACTTTCATCTGATAAGTACTGTTTTTTGTATGAAGAGTAAAAATCTGATTCTTTATATTGATAGCCATTGTCGTTTTCCCTTTCTGTCTTTTTCAAGAATTATTTTACTGCTCCGTTTACAACACCATTGATAATCTGTTTCTGGCAGATGATATAAAAGATTAAAATTGGAAGTAATGCCAGAAGATAAGATGCAAATGCCAGGTTATAATTCGTTCCGAACTGTGTCTGGAAATTCAGCTGTGCCAGCGGCAGTGTGTTCTGATCTGTACCGGACATGATGACCAGTGGAGTCATAACGTCATTCCAGGTACTCATTGCTGTGAGAACTGCTACTGTTGCATGCATCGGTTTCATATTTGGAAAAATAATCTTCCAGTAAGTCTGCCATACTCCGGCTCCATCCACACAGGCAGCCTCTTCCAGTGCCATCGGGATATTATTCAGATATCCGGAATAAAGCAGTACATTCATCGGCATAAAAAACACAACATACAATACGATAACACCAAAGCGGTTTGCAATTCCCAGCTGTGCAGTTTCTTTTACCAGCGGCATCATAAGAACCGCAAACGGTACAAACATACCACTTACAATGTAATAGTAAGAAATCTTAAATATCTTACGCTGCTTCATCTTTCTTCCGATCAGATAACCGGCAAGTGAATGTATTAATATACATAATACCACAGTTACCCCGGTAATAAGAAGACTGTTTCCAAGAGAATGCCAGAAATCAGTTACACGCATTGCTTCTGCAAAGTTTTCAAAACTCCATTTCTGTGGGAATGCCAGTGCACCAGCTACATCATTTGTCATTTCCGATGGCTTCTTAAATGCAATGATCACTGTCATATACAGTGGAAATAAAATCGTCAGACAGCCAAGTACCAGTAAAATATTAATAATCCTGTTTGTAGTCTTACCACGAACAGCGCCTTCTTTTTTCTTTGTTCTGCTCATTATAACTGCTCCTCCTTACTTCCCAGGAATTTCATCTGAAACAGTGATATCGCAACGATCACAATAAAGAATACAAATGCATTCGCACTCTGGAAACCAAACTGTCCTCCACTCATACCATTGTTATAGATCAGATAAGAAATGGACTCTGTGCTCTGTGACGGGCCACCTTTTGTCAAAGACATGATCTGGTCAAATACCATCAGCGCATTTTTCATACAAAGGACAAGGTTAATTGTTACAAATGGCATGATCAATGGAAGTGTAATGCTCTTAAATTTTTTCCATCCGGATGCTCCATCCAGCATACATGCCTCATAAACTTCTTCCGGAACAGTCTGCAGACCGGAAATATAAATGATCGTATTCATCGCTATTCCCTGCCATGCTCCGACGATCACAATTGCGATCCATGCCCATTTTGTACTTCCAAGGAGACTTGTTTTCAGGAAATCAATTCCTGTTACTTCTCCGATTGTCGGCAGAATATATGTAAAAATGAAACTGAAGATATAACCGACAACCAGACCTCCCAGAATATTTGGTACAAAATAGATTCCTCTGAGTGCATTTTTTCCACGGATCTTGCTGTTCAGTCCCAGTGCCAGGATCAGGCTGAGAAGATTGACCACAATTGTCATAACCAACGCATATTTAAATGTAAACAGATATGAGTGACCCACACGGGAATCCTGGAAAATTTCTGCAAAGTTCCGCAGTCCTACAAAATCATAACTTCCATATCCGCGGAAGTTTGTAAGTCCGTAATAAAAACCTTTGATCAGCGGTAATGTATTAAAGCAGAAGAAAAGAACCAGAATCGGTGCCAGCAGGCCAAGAAATATCTTTTCATTTTTGCTCCACGCACCATGTTTTTTATTCATGATCATTACCCTCCTCATATGCTTTTACTTTTGCCACGACATCTCTGTTGTAGCGAATCCATTCTTTGTCAAATCGTTTCATAAATGTATCTGTCGCATCAGCACTGTCATCCATCAGATATGTCTGGATCATTGCATCTACTGACATTTCGCTCGGGTAATGATGGTCCTGATAATCCGCTACAATACCGTTTTCGATATAATCACGCATTTCTTCCAGCTCCGGAGTAATCTCAAAATCACCTTTTTTACATGGAACAGCGCTCTGTGCATTCAGATATTTTTTGACATTTTCATCTTCGAGCATATAACTGAGCACTTCATAAGCTGCCTCTTTATTTTTACAATCTTTCATCACGCAGAACATCAGATCATTTCCGGAATTCAGCACATTTTTATCTGCATCTTCATTTGCCGGAAATACAAAAGAACCAATATTCATATCCGGATTTACAGATTTGATCTGAGAGATCGCATAGCTTCCAATTGTAAACATCGCAGATGCTCCTCTTGCGAATGCAGTGCAGGCATCGTTATATCCCTGAGACACCGGATCTTTCTGTCCATATGTAAGAAGCGCTTTTTCCTTTTCTGCCACTTCTCTGTAATTTTCTGCAAAAGTTGTTTTTCCACTGTTTACCTGATAAGTCAGATCAGAATCGCACAGACTTACTGCAATTGCATTCCACGGTGCCAGTGTAGTCCATGTATCCTTAAAACCAAAATATAATGGCTGGATTCCTTCTGACTGGATCTGATCACAAAGATTCGTAAATTCTGTCCATGTGGTCGGAACCTCCCAGCCATGTTCTTCAAACATATCCCGGTTAAAAAGAATTCCAGCTGCATTTGCCATATACGGAACGGCATAAACACCATCTTTCGGCACATATTCCAGATCTTTGTTCATCTCAAGATATTTCTCTTTAATATCGTTCAGTCCTTCAAAATCAGAAATATCCATCAGCATGTCTGCATCCAGAAAATTGGAATAATTAATATCCCCGCCAATTCCGATGATATCCGGATTATCCTCGCGGATAAATCTTGTTTTCAGGATTGTCATTGCATCGTTCGGTGAATCAATCTTTAAATAAATATCATCATGTGTCGCATTGAACTCATCCTGAAACTGTTCAAAAATATCTACCGCCTCCGGTTTATACTGTACCATTTCAATTACAGTTTTGCCCTCTGTTTCGTCCTTTCCGGAGCATCCTGTCATAACTGTTCCCATTGCCAGAACTCCCGCAAGGAAAACAGCACCTACCTTATGCTTTCCCATTTGTTTCTCCCTTCTTTACAGCTATTCACTGCCATCTGGCAGTTCAGATTCAGACCAGTCATCTCTGTTTGATTTGATTCTAACACCAAAAGAAAAGCTTCGTACATAGATCGATAACATCAAAATATACCATAATGCGTTATTTCCAGAATAATGTTGATGTTACTACGCATTATGGTATATAATAGTACTAAATAGCGATATTTCGTTAAAATTGTACGATTTCTGTATCTCGTTTTTATGCATATTTTACTATATTTTGTAGGAGGAAATGATAAAAACCATGTCAGATTCTATTTTTCATATATTTTCCGATGAACGTTTTCTTGACCTGACCGTGTATCAGTACGGCTACGAGAAATGTGAACCGCTGCATTCTTATGGTCCATTTGTACGTAATCATTATCTTTTTCACTATATTATTTCCGGCAAAGGAATGCTGAGTGTTACAGAAAAAGATGACAATGCTGTTTACCATATGGAAGCACATTCCGGCTTTCTCATTGAACCGGGGCGTATCAATCTTTACAGTGCTGACCAGAAATTCCCATGGGAATACGTCTGGGTAGAGTTCGATGGACTGCGTGCAAAAGAGCTGATGGAAGAAGCCGGACTGTCCAACGATCATCCGGTCTTTCATCCCATTTCCGATACAGCAGCAGATAAGCTTCGCGATGAAATGCTGCGTCTGACACAATATCCGGACAATTCCCGCCCACTTGGGATCATTGGTCAGTTATATCTTATTATGGATGCCCTTATCCAGGGTTCTTCCAATAAAAAAAGGCTTCAGGGCGGAAAGCTTTCTAGATTTTACGCACAGGAAGCACTTTCTTTTATTGAACAAAATTATGCATTACCTATTACAGTCGAAGATATGGCTAATCGATGCAATCTTGATCGAAGCTATTTTGGTAAAGTTTTCAAAGATATGATCGGACAGTCTCCACAGGACTTCCTGATCCGCTATCGAATGAGTAAAGCAACCTCTCTGCTTACCAGCACCAGCCTGTCCATTGGTGACATCAGCGTTCAGGTTGGATATCCAAACCAGCTTCATTTTTCCAGAGCATTCCGTAACATTTACGGGATGTCACCAAGACAATATCGCCAACAGAACAAATTATTGTCCTGAATCACAGGCAGGTTACGTTTCTGTTTACTTTTCTTCATGATATTGCATTTTCTGCGAAAAGAATAGCTTTTACACCAGTCTGATGGTAACACCTCTTCATCTCAGAATACCGGAACTCTGGTTTTTGACGATGGTACAGATACTGTCTCTTCTTATCTCAGCACTGGCAGCAGCGCGGCCAATCTACCTGCATCCCAGATTCTCAAAAAAGCTTCTGACACCAGTGATTATACGGATGTAAGAAATTAAGAACACTGAACATTCAATCTCCAGGATTATCACAGAAATACATCAGTTCAAATGCCTTTAAAGGAACACCTGCAAAAATGAAAGTCTATGTTCCAAGAAAACAGGCCAAAAATTATAAAAAATTATTCCTGAAACGAGGAATTCGCAAAACTGTCACTTTCAAAGGCATTCGATAGGTAGTAAAAGGCATTCGATAGGTAGTAAAAAGAAGGAGCAGTCCGAAAATATATTTCAAACAGCTCCTTTTTTTCTGACTTAAGAAGGGGAATTTCTGATATAAATACTGTTCGCCCATATTCTCCCCACCAGCAGTTTTATTTACCTACTGCAACTCCTTCAATATTGATCTTCCAATCGTGCCTTCCGGCATCTGTACCCCAAAATTTTCTGCAACAGATGCACCGATCACCGCAAATGTATCCTGATTCTCAATAGCTTCTGTTTCTTTCATTTTCTTTGAATATGCAATAAATGGTACATATTCTCTTGTATGATCTGTTCCGGTATAAGTTGGGTCATTTCCATGATCCGCAGTCAGGATCAGAAGATCATCTTCTCGCAACTCATTCATCAGAGTTCCAAGTCCTCTGTCGAACTTCTCAATTTCACGTCCGTATCCTTCCGGATTTCTTCTATGCCCCCACAAAGCGTCAAAATCCACCAGATTCACAAAGCAGAGGCCATGAAAATCTTCTTTACAAATCTCAATCGTCTGTTGCATGCCATGCACAGAACTGTCTGAATGGTAAGTCTGTGTAATTCCCTCACCACAGAAAATATCATTGATCTTTCCAACACCAATCACATCAAGACCTGCACCCTTCAATGCATTTAAGGCTGTTCTTCCAGTCGGTTTCAACGTTATAATTTATTTCATTTATTTTTGGTCATTATGTATGATTTATGTGTCTTGCTTTATTATTTATTCGCAATCCTTTCATTTGTCTAATTTTCACAAATTAAATTTTGCAATTACCACATAACGCTGATATAATATACAAAAAACAATGTGCGTTTAACTTACTCATGGGGGACTTATCATGAACAAACACAAACGATACAACATTGGAATCCTTATTGGTGGCGTACATACTTATTTTCCCAAAGAACATATCAGTGGTATTGCTACTGCAGCAAAAGAACTCGATATAAATGTCTGTTTTTTCCTTGGTACACAGACCAAAGATTTCTTTGAAGATATGCTCGGCGGAACTCACAAAGATTCTTTTGATTATCAGTTCAATACCATCCACGATTACAGTCTTATGGGAGGTCTTGATGGACTGATCATTAATTATGGAACTCTGGGACTGCAGTTAAAAAATGAGACTGCTGAGAAATTTGCCCGCAAATTCAATTCCATTCCTACCGTGTTCCTTACGGAGATCGTCCATGCGCATAACTGCCATTCTCTGATCTGTGACAACAGACAGGGCATCCAGCTGGTCATGGAGCATCTGATCCAGGAACACAATTGTCAGAAAATACTTTTTGTAGCCGGTCCTGCACAGAATACAGATGCTAATGAACGTAAAAATACTTATCTTGAAATGATGGCGAAATATCATCTTCCGGTCAATCCCAAGATGATCGCACAGGGTGATTATTCAGAATTTGTAGATAAACAGATTGAAAAACTCCTTGATGACAACCCAGATGCCCAGGCTATTGTCTTCGCCAACGACGAAATGGCATTTTCCGGATATCGTGTTTGTGAAAAACGTGGTCTCAAAGTAGGAAAAGATATCCTGATCACCGGTTTTGATGACTGTGAGCGTGCATCTGGTATGGAACCACCTCTTACAACCATTCAGCAGGATGGAGTCCTCATGGGCCGAATGGCTGTATACGACCTTGTTGATAAACTGGACGGCAAAAATGTCCTGTCCCGAAGAGTTCCTGTTTCTCTGTGTGTCAGAGAATCCTGCGGCTGTCAGGAACAGCTTCCGGAAATTCAAAATACTCCAGTGAGTCTTACCGAACAGATACACAAGCTGAACCGTACGATTACCAATATGAAGCTTGAGCTGATCAGTTTTCAACGTAGATCCTGGTTTATTCCGTCACTTGCCCGAAATCTGAATGACTGCATGGAGGATGAATACGCTTTTCTTCTGGAAGCAATGGAAAACATGCGGGAATTGCGCACAAAATGCACCTACCTCTTTCTCCTGGATGAACCTATCGTATATCATCAGAATGAGAAATGGATTTGTCCGCAAAATCTGCGACTTGCTGCCTATTACCGGAATGAAGAAGTGGATGCATTTCATTTCTATGACCGCCAGCCTGTAACAGACCAAAAAGGTATCTGTCAGTTGATGAGCGATGATGAACGACATCAGTTTATGATATTTCTGCTCTTCTCAGGAGAAAAACAATATGGTCTGCTTGCGTGTGATATACAACAGGAAGAATTTCCATTTTTCTATGTGATCAGCCTGCAGATCGGTCTTTCTTTGCATTATCTGGAAATCAGTAAAGCAGAAGCCCGGCGCCGACAGGAAATGTCCAGAGCTCTGGAGCGCGTACGTGAGCGAAACCGGGTACTTGGATTTATTTCCAAATATGATGAACTGACTGGTCTTCTGAATCTGAGAGGTTTCACAGAACAGATTAAAAAATTCTGCAGCAGCGAAATAAATCAACGGGCCTACATTATCTGTGGAGATTTGGACCATCTGAAAGAGATCAATGACACCTGGGGACATCCGGCCGGCAACTTTGCACTGCAAAGCGTTGCAAGAATCCTCGGAGGCTGTCTGCGCAGCCAGGACACACTTGCACGTGTCGGTGGTGATGAATTCCTGATTCTTTTAAACTGTGAAGAAGAAAATTTCCAGGATATTTTCCGTAAACGAATTAAAGATGCCTGCACGGTTTTCAATACTGAATCAGATAAACCATTCCTTGTGGAAATCTCCCTTGGAATTGCAGAATTCCGTCCTAAACCGGATACCGACACACAGGAAATCATCGCTCTTGCCGATAAGGATCTTTATGAAGCCAAGAAGCATCGACGAAAATCCGTTCGCAGACCTGAATCTTAATTTATTACAAAGAGAAGTCCACGACCTTCATTTGTCATGGACTTCTCTCCAGTTATCCAGGACTTCTTTCTCGTTACTCAGGAATTAAGGTCTTGTTTTTTAAAGAAATATATAGTACAATTTCTGGTATGTCCTGTTAGTTTAATGGATAGAACAAGTGCCTCCTAAGCGGTGACCAGAGTTATCGCCTCGGCGTATAACAGAAAAATGAATTTGAGTTCGATTCTGTTATGTGATGTCACAATTAAGAGGACATGCGTTTTTGGAAAAGGCGATAGCTTCATACCAAAAAATTTCATCATATAAGATTGATTCAGCTGACGTAAGTCAGTTTTAAATCATAAAATTCAATGCCGTTGAAATGGCTGAAAACCTTGATTTTAAGCCAAAAATCCGGTATTAGTCCTGTTAGTTTAATGGATAGAACAAGTGCCTCCTAAGCACTAGATGTGGGTTCGATTCCCGCACGGGACGTCCTATCAAAAGCGGAATGTATTAGAAAAATATCTAATATGATTTCCGCTTTTTTGTTTTTTCAGAGGGAAAAAGGAATGGAATATCAGCTAATACGGAAAGAATCCTATTAGCCGCTGTCTAATAAAACGCACTGCTGGTATAATAGCTGGAAATAAAACGAAATTCTAATAAAAGAGAAAAGCCAGCTGTTTATTTGAGAAAGTGGATGTAAATTCAAGCTCAGATAAGAAAAAAGAGGAAGGGAAATATCCGGCGGTAAGTTATTAGGTGCGAATACAATAGAATCTTTGCTTAGTGAGAACTAAGGTCAACAGTAAGCCTGTTTGGATCAGATTTCAAAAAGAAATCTATCTGGACAGGCTTTTTCTGTTGCAGATAAGAAATGGAGGAAAGATATGGATACAGTGGATACACGAAGTGCATCAGTTCCAGAAGATGGCGAAAAAATTATAGAGATTCAGCTGGAACGTCTGCGGACCTTTAAGAACCATCCATTTAAGGTTCGGATGGATCAGGAAATGATTCGGCTCAGTGCGAGTGTTGAGAAATACGGAATCATAAATCCACTGATTGTACGACCGATTCCAGATGGTGTTTATGAGATTATCTCCGGACACAGAAGAAAGGCAGCTGCTGAAAAGTTTGGTTACAGGAAGGTGCCGGTCATTATCAGAGTCATGTCGGATGATGAAGCAGTAATTAATATGGTGGATTCCAATTTACAGAGGCAGCAGATAACATTCAGTGAAAAGGCTTTTGCTTATAAGATGAAGAATGAAGCTATGAAGCGAACCGGAGGAAGAAGAAAAAGTAGCCAGTCTGACTACCCGTTGAAAGGAAAAAAGACAGTAGAAATCATTGGTGAAGAATTTGGTGACAGCGCAAAACAGGTACAGCGGTATCTGAAACTGACGGATTTGATTCCTGAGTTACTGGAAAAGCTGGATAACGGTGAACTTTCATTTAACCCAGCTGTGGAACTTTCGTATTTAACGATAGAGGAACAAAAGGAATTTATAGATGCTATGGAGTATACACAGGCAGTTCCATCCATTTCACAGGCACAGAGAATGAAGAAATTAAGCCGGGAGAAAAAGCTGACTGGAACAAAAATGAGAGAGATTATGGGTGAGATCAAAAAAGGAGAAATTACCAGAGTGATGTTTAACAACGAACAGCTGTATCGGTATTTTCCGAAATCATATACCCCGGCAGAAATGAAAGAAGAAATACTGAGTATGTTAAACCAATGGAAACCGCAGAAAATGGTAGTAAAATAGGAGGAAAATTATGTGTAGAGTAATCGCAATATCAAACCAGAAAGGTGGAGTCGGAAAAACCACCACAACCGTAAATCTTGGAATTGGACTTGCCAGACAGGGAAAGAAAGTGTTGCTGATTGATGCAGATCCGCAGGGGAGCCTTACAGCAAGTCTTGGCTATGTAGAACCGGACGAAATAGGAACTACACTTGCCACAATTATGATGGCTATTATCAATGAAAAAGAATTTGAGATCACAGATGGCATTCTGCATCATAAAGAAAATGTAGATCTGCTTCCGGCAAATATTGAATTATCTGCATTGGAAGTAACAATGGGGAATGTGATGAGCAGGGAACTGATTATGAAGGAATATATTGAGGCTGTGAGAACGGAGTATGACTATATCTTGATTGACTGTATGCCAAGCCTGGGACTAATGACAATCAATGCGCTGGTAGCTGCGGATTCCGTGTTGATTCCAGTACAGGCGGCTTACCTTCCTGTGAAAGGTCTTCAGCAGCTGATACATACGATTGCAATGGTAAAGAAACGGCTGAACAGGAAGTTGATATTTGAAGGGATTCTTCTTACAATGGTGGATTTTCGCACAAACTATGCAAAAGATGTGGCTGGCAAAGTGCGTGAAGCTTATGGAGAAAAGATAGAGATTTTTGATACGGTGATTCCTATGTCAGTGAAAGCAGCTGAAACAAGTGCAGAAGGCGTCAGTATCTTTTCCCATTGCCTGAATGGAAAAGTAGCGAAAGCATATGAGACGATTGCAAAGGAGGTATCGAGAAATGAAGAGTAAAAGTGCAGACAAAATAAAGATGCCTAGTATAGATGAACTGCTGGGAGTATCCGGCGAAGAAAGTGCAACAGATATTGAGATTAGCAGAATACACAGCTTTGCAAATCATCCATTTAAAGTTTTGGATGACGATAAGATGGATGACCTGGTAGAGAGTATTAAACAGAATGGTGTGCTTACACCTGTTTTAGTAAGGCCAGATAAGAATAACAGCTATGAGATGATATCCGGGCATCGAAGAATGCACGCAGCGATAAAAGCAGGACTGGAAACTATACCAGCCATTGTGCGGGATATGGAAGACGATGAAGCCATTGTCATAATGGTAGACGCCAATATCCAACGAGAAGAATTACTTCCAAGTGAAAAGGCATTTGCATATAAAATGAAAATGGATGCGATGAAGAGGCAAGGTGCCAGAAATGATATTGCAAGTTCCACTTCCACCCAAATTGGGTGGAAGTCAGAAACAGCCGAAGCAATAGGAAAACAAGTTGGCGAAAGTAAAAACCAAGTCAGAAGGTATATCCGCCTAACAGAACTTATTCCAGACCTTCTTGATTATGTAGATAAGAAACGTCTGCAGTTTACCGTTGCGGTTGACATTTCCTATATTGACAAAGAGATTCAAACATGGTTATTTGAATACATCAAAGAAAATGGTACGGTTAAAGCAGTTCAGGTAGCGGCACTCCGCACAGCACTTGAAGCAGAACCGATGACGCAGGCGAAAATGATTTCCATACTGGTAAACAGCCAGCCTGGAAGGAAGCAGGAACAGAAAATTACATTGTCAGAGAAAAAACTGAGAAATTTCTTCTCTGATAAATATACGGCAGAAGATATGGAAAGTGTAATTCTGGAACTTCTGGATCAATGGAAAAGAGGTGAGATAACAGTATGAATTTTGAATACTATTATGGCACTCAGGCTGATCAGTTCAGTTTTATCCGGATTCCAAGAATATTATTATTAGATGAAGCATTTTCCGCACTGTCTTTATCAGCTAAAGTCCTTTACTCGGTACTTCTGGATAGAATGGGACTGTCAATGAAAAATAAATGGCTTGACGAAGAAAACAAGGTGTACATTATCTATCAGATCACGGAGATACAGAGCGACTTGGGATTCTCTAAGAAAAAAGCAATGGATTATCTCGCAGAATTGGAGAAAATCGGACTGGTTGAAAAGAAAAAGAGAGGCTTTGGATTGCCGAACATTATATATGTTAAGAGCTTTATGGCACATCAGAGTAGTCAAAGAAGTAATGAAATGGGAACTTCACAGGAAAAAGATGCGGTACATAGAAGTATCGAAATAGGAACTTCTGAGGTGATGAATAAGCACCTCAGAGGTGCCGAAACAGATACCTCAGAAGTGCCCAAAAACGGACTTCAAGAGGTTCCCAAAACGGTACCGCTATATAATAAGACTTATATGAATTATAATAACCAGAGTAATATGAAATCGAATCATATCAAATCAGATGGCGATAGGATTCGATGTGATCAAAAAGAACAGGAAATCAATGCTTATGCTGAACTGGTAAAGAAAAATATTGATTTTGATGTTTTACTGCATACATACAGCAGAGAGCAGGATCTGGTAGAAGAAATATATCAGCTGATTCTGGAGACCGTCCAAACTGAAAAGAATATGATACGGATCGCCGGCGAATATTATCCGGCAGGCTTTGTGAAGGGAAAATTATTGAAACTGAATTATTCGCATATCGAGTATGTGCTGGAGTGCATGGATAAAAATACTACGAAAGTCAGAAACATAAAACAGTATTTGCTGGCTGCTTTATTTAATGCACCATCAACGATTGGAAGTTATTATAAAGCAGCGGTAAATCACGACATGCCACAGTACGCAAACTGAAGGAGGTACTTATGATTGTTTTAAGAATGGCAGGAAAAATTTTATTGTTACCGGTGTGGTTATTATTAGCCACTGCCCATTTACTGGTAAAGATCGTAGTTGAAATCTACTGCATCGGCAAGGGGATTGTCAATCTCATTCTGGGTTTTATGCTGATTGGAACACTGCTCTGGTACAGACAATGGGAGCGGTTTGCTTTACTTGCAGTTGCCAGTGGTATCTTGCTGTTCTTTCTGTGGATCGGAGTGTTTATGGAAGTTATACTGGAATCAGCACAACACAAAATTGGAAAATGGATTATACAGATATAAAGAAAGTATCTGCCAGAACATAAACGGAAATCCCGATCATTCCGGCAACACTCTGGGTTACATATCTGGTGAATCTTTTCAGCATAATACTCCGCTCCTTCGTTATATTGTCAGCATTGTCTTCCTTTCATCTGCAGACTTATCTCACCATTATACCCATATAAAACAAAAATGCAACCACAAAAACTCCAGACATAAAAATCTCCTTAAGCAGATTTTTTAATGCTGCTCAAGGAGACTCTGTTGATATTCGCAATTCACTTCACGACACTCTTTATTTTACCCGGTTTTTTTTCAGGTCTTCTACAATTTCATTGTAACGTTTTTTATTCAGGCGATAGAAAAACAGTACAATTGCTGTCACTATCCATAAAACTCCCGGAATTGTAGTAAAGGAATGTCTCATAATACTGAGGACAGCCGGATTCTGTACCTGATTTGCCACATATCCATATTTTCCAAGAAGTGCTGCAAGTAGAGCAGTTCCTATTGCCATGCCAATTTTATTTCCCAGTGACACAAATGCATATTGAAAACCATCATTCCTTAAGCCCGTTTTCCACTCTCCGTATTCTACGCAGTCGGGAATGATCGCATAGATTGCAGTGTTAAATCCAGAAAAAAAGAATTGTGTAATTCCTGCAAGTGTATAGAACGCTGCCGGTGTTTCTTTTACATTGAAGAAGAACATACAGAGCATGGAAATTCCGGTAAAAAGGGCAAAAATAGATGCAGTTCTTCCTTTATTATTCAATTTTCGGAATACAGGCTGGAAACATGCAGCACCGATAATGGATGGAATGATAATGCACATGGAATATGTAGTATAGTAGGATGCATTTCCCTCTACATAAGTGAAATAGTATAAAACATCTGCATTTCTTCCATAAAGTGTAAATCCGAATAACACCTGTCCGATTAATGCCAAAATATATGGGCGGTTCTGCATCACTGCTCTTAACTGCACTTTTATGGATATTTTGTCTTTTTCCGGCATAATCACCTGCTCTTTTGTTTTTGCGAAACAGAAGAAATGACAGGCTGCAAAAATACATCCGTATATGATTGCTACCAGTAGGTATCCGGTTTTAGCACTTTGACTGCCAAGTTTTCCAATCAGTGGAACTGTAATGATATTGATAATTCCAATTGCAACCATTGCAGATACTGAACGTGATGTATTAATCTTTGCACGTTCATCGATATCCTGTGTCATTGCTCCACAAAGGGTGCCATACGGGATATTTACACAAGTATATCCAAGTACCAGCAGACAGTATGTAATTACCATATAGATAACCTTTGATCTGTCCGACCAGTCCGGATGTGCCCAGAATGTCATAATCAGAAGCACGGCCGTGATCGGAGCTGCAATGAGAAGCCATGGACGATAACGTCCCCATTTTGTTTTGGTTTTATCTGTCAGTCCACCCACGATCGGATCATTGATCGCATCCCAAAATCTCGAAAACAGCATCAGGGCAGAGACTGCTGCCATACTGATTCCGAATACGTCTGTGTAAAAAATCATGAGAAAATTACTGACGAACATCCAGCTGAAATTACATCCTACATCGCCAAATCCATATGCGATTTTACTGATCAACGGAACTTTTACATTTTCGTTTTTACTCTCCATAATTCCTCCTGCCTGCTGCCATCCTCCGTCTTTCCGTTTACTCATGTCTTCTTTACAGCAGTCTTTTTTATTATATCTTTGTCTTACAGAATGCTTATGATCAGCAGGGTATTTTATTTTTCCTGCACATTGATAATCACTTTCATTGTAGTCTCACGGTTATCGTCAATGTACTGGTATGCTTTCAGATAATCTTTAAATGCAAACGTCTTAGAGATCAACGGTCTTAAATGCACTTTTCCTTCATTCACCAGTCTGATTCCGTCTACATAATCATCATGTCTGTACATCATTGTGCTCTTGATATCGAGCTCATGATCATTTGCAACTGCCAGATCGATCTCAGCCATTCCTGCAAAAACTGCAACCAGCACAATCACGCTTCCTTTTCTTGCATATTTGATCGCCTGTCCCATTGTAATGTTATTTCCTGCACAATCATAGATAACATCTGCCTTATCCGGTCCAAAGGCTTCTACCATTGCTTCCCCGAAATTTTTATTTCTTGTGTTGACACATACGTCAATTCCACACTCTTTTGCTTTTTCCAGACGAAGATCACTGACATCTGTGATCATAACTTTAGCTGCTCCCATCCCTTTTGCAGACTGCGCTACCAGATTTCCGATCGGACCGGCTCCTATCACCACAATATTCATTCCTGTTACATCGCCCATCTGTTTAACACCATGAACAGCTACTGCCAGAGGCTCAATCATTGCGCCCTCTTCATAAGACATATCTTCCGGTATCGGTGTTACTTTTGATGCATCAACTGCAAAATACTCGGATGCAGTTCCTGTTGTCTGGAATCCCATTACTTTCAACTCTTCACAGAGATTGTATTTTCCGTGACGGCATGGATAACAATGTCCACAATATACCTGTGGCTCAATTGTTACTTTCTGTCCCACATGAAATTCTGTTACTGCATCACCTGTTTTTACCACTTCTCCTGATACTTCATGTCCCTGGGTTACCGGATATTTTGTAAAAGGATGTTTTCCGTGATATACATGGATATCAGAACCACAGATACCAATATTCATAATCTTAACCAAAACCTGGTTGTCTTTAATCTCTGGTACGGGAACCTCTCTGAAAATAATTTCTCCTGGATTTGTCATAACCTGCTGTAACATAATATTTTCCTCCTTATTTGTTGAATGTACTTTGAATCTCTAGTTGTTTATTAACTTTTATTAAATGTTTTATTAAAGTAATTACATTATTATTCAAATCGCTAAATTTGTCAATAAACATTTAAAAATATTTCTCATTTCTACCAGTTGCACAAAGTAAAGATTTTATTTTTATGCAGATGTTACTATAACACTCCTCATAATTATCTGCTGAATTCCCGCACAATAACAAAATACCCTGATCACAACCTTTCTTTGTTGTAATCAGGGTATTTTTTATATTCAGATATTTGTTTAATATGGTATATCAGCAGATCATCAGTGATTCAAGAATGCCATCGGCTATATCTTTCCGATAAAATCCTGCAAGAAATGCTTTGCTGCACCTACAGCTGAGGCTTCTTTCTTATAAGAACAGTTTTTCAGATATCTCAGATCATGATCAAATCCATTATACTTCATTACTTTTTCCCCAAGAGGTATCATATAATCTGAGAGATATCCACCCATTTCACCTCCAAGAATGATATCCATATCATATGCCATGCGCAGATTTGAAATCAGAATTGCAAGATAATCAAGATACTCTTCCCATTTTTTCTCTGCCTTTTCATCATTGTTTTGAAGCAGCTGCATAAACTGTTCCACAGAATCCTTTGACTCACCAACAAGTGCGCCTGCAGCGCAATAAGCATCTGCACAACCAGATTTTCCACAATAACACTTGCGGCCCTGAGGTACAAGTATCATATGTCCAAATTCTCCGGCCTTCTGATTTTCTCCGGAAAACAAATTTCCCCCTATGCAAAATGCACCGCCAAGAGTCTGATTCAACGAAAGGTAAATTGCATTCTGATAGATGTTCATATCTTCTGCCATCATTGCCGCATTGGCATCATTTGAAAAATAAACCGGGACAGAAAATGCCTGTTCCAGGAAACTGAGACTATAGTTTTCAAGTTTCAGTGCGTGGGATTTTATCACCAGTTTCTGCTCCTGATTAATGATTCCCGGAATAGAGATTCCAACACCCAGAAGCTTTTCTTTCTGTTCTGCATCATTCATATGATCCAGAAATTTCGCCGCATAATCTGCCACCTGACTGCAATATGACATATCAGATACAAATTTCAGACGGATCCGCTCTGATTTCACAATCTCATACTTCAGATTTACCAGCACCATTCCCAGATGATTTGCAGTGATCACAATTCCCATTGCATAACGATAGGATGGATTGATTCCAATACTTTTAGCCTTTCTTCCTCCTGTGGATTCATATTCTCCAGTTTCTATTATGATACCTTTTTCCAATAAATCTTTTACATTAGACAGAACTGTTGGCATACTCAGATTCAGTTCTTTGGATATTTCCACTTTTGATGTGGATTCTCTATTTATAATATAATTTACGATCTTTGATTTCGTAGCAAATTTCTTTTCCAGTCCGCTCATTCTGTTTCTACCTTCTTTTATTAATGTATTTATAAAAGAATGATACCTGTTATTGTCATATTTGTAAATAGCCATTGTCTCTGCAGAGTATGTTGCTTTTTGCAATTGAGGCAGGAGACTTAACTTATTCAGCTGATTCAGTTAATATATCTACAATAACAGATAAATTGTTACTGTTCACACGCCACTATTCCGCGAGGTGTTTTGGCATGAATATGCCAAAATCCCGAGACATAC
>ERZ506896.253-NODE-253-length-47568-cov-4.960179_pt1 | contig 47568 bp, 60 predicted proteins | sample MGYA00513176_ERZ506896 | MGnify/ENA metagenome assembly ERZ506896
AAGATTTCCAAATAATAAACTGAGAAAAACCGAAAGGGAGAACTCAGGATAACAAGAGAGCTGTCACAGAAAATTCATCTGCGGCAGCTCTTTTTGTTTTGAAAAACTTAATAAAATTTATACATACTTGTCTTCATTTATGGTATACTGGTAATTAATTAAATAAGACTTGCGATCAAAGAAGATTCTGCGCCCATTAATGATTGTCCGATTAATGGCGGGGAGTCTTTTTTTATTTTGTGAATTTCGCAGGCCGACAGAAAGGAAAGTGGTTGATATGGCGGAAGAAAGAAAAAAGACGCTGATGGACAGGTTTTTAAATACGGTGGAGGCGGCGGGAAATAAACTTCCCGACCCGGCGACTTTATTTATTTTACTTGCCTTTGCCGTACTTGTATGTTCGGCAATTTTCGGAAGTATGGGTGTTTCTGCGGTACATCCGGGAACGCATAAAGTGATCAAAGTGGTCAATCTCATGACGGTTGACGGATTCCGTATGATTTGGGCGAAAGCGGTCAGTAATTTCTCCGGCTTTGCTCCTTTAGGAATGGTTCTTGTCTGTGTCATCGGTGCGGGACTCGCCGAAAAAAGCGGATTTCTTGCAGCTTTCATGCAGAAAATTTTAGGATCCGCAGCTCCCGCAATAGTTACTTTTGCCATTATTTTCGTCGGGATCAACGGAAACGTGGCAGGGGATGCCGCATTTGTCGTACTTCCTCCCGTAGCGGGCGTTATCTTTCTCGGCATGGGCCGTCATCCCTTACTCGGCGTATTCTGCGGATATGCCAGTGTGGCCGCCGGATTCTGTGCCAATATGATGATCGGCATGTCCGATTCTTTGGCCTATGGTTTCACCGAAGCGGCAGCGCGGATGATCAATCCGAATTATACCGGTTCTCCTGCCATCAACTATTATTTCTTGATAGTTTCCTGCATTTTGCTTTCCTTTGTAGGTACTTTCGTTACGGAAAAATTTATGGCTCCTCGTTTTGCCGATACTGATTTATCGAAATATGAGTTGGATAAAGATACTTTGGAATTAACTCCTAAAAAAAGTAAAGCCGTTACCAAAGCCATTATTGCGACGCTCATAGGGATCGTGGTACTCATCCTTCTTTGCATCGGAGACAATCCGATTTTGGGAGATCCCAAAACAGGATCCATCATGGATGGGAAATCTCCTTTCATGACAGGGATCATTTTGACGGTAACGGTCATACTTTTTATCCCCGGTGCCGTTTACGGCTTTGCTTCAGGAAAATATAAAAATGATAAAGATATGTTTTCCGATATTTCACAGGCCTTCAAAGATATTTCATCTTATATTCTTTTGTGCTTCTTCTGTGCGCAGTTCACCAGTTATTTTGCTTGGTCCAATTTGGGGGCCGTACTTGCCATCAAAGGAGCAGGACTCCTTCAGGAAATGAATTTCACCGGCATTCCTCTTATCATCGGCCTTGTTATTGTTTCCAGTATCGTTAATATTTTTATCGGTTCCGCTTCTGCCAAGTGGGCCATTCTGGCGCCGGTCATGGTACCGATGATGATGATTCTCGGCTACGATCCGGCAGTGACACAGGTGGCGTATCGAATCGGCGACTCCATCACCAACCCGCTTTCACCGCTTTTCTATTATTTCCCGCTGATTCTCGGATTTGTCCGCCGTTATGAAAAAGATACGGGCATGGGAACGATCATTGCCAACATGCTTCCTTATTCGATTTCATTTACCATCGCATGGATCATATTGCTTTCGGTCTGGGTATTCCTTGACCTGCCTCTGGGGCCGGGCGGACATATCTATTTACCCTGAGAAAAGGAAATACAGGTGAATCTTCACCTGTATTTTTATTTTATTGTATAATTGAGACGTATAATCAATAAGATTGGTTTTCAGAAAGGAGTTATGATGAATTTTAAACAAGAAGCGGCGGAACTATTATCTTATATACAAAAACACCGCCGCCATATCCATCGATACCCGGAACGCTCTTTTGCAGAAAAAGAAACGACGGAATATATAGAAAAAGAATTAAAAGAAATGGGAATTGCCGTGACCCGTTTTCCCGATTATTACGGCCTCATCGGTACCATCGAAGGAAAGAAGGCGGGGAAAACAGTCTTGCTCAGAGCCGATATAGACGGTCTTGCCATTTTGGAAAAAAATGAACTTCCGTTTTGCTCCGCCCGTGAAGGAGTCATGCACGCCTGCGGCCATGATTGCCATACGGCGATGCTCCTCGGAGCTGCCAAAATACTTTCTGCCCATAAAAAAGAACTTTGTGGCACGGTAAAGCTTTTATTTCAGTCGGCGGAAGAATCAGGACACGGCTCCAATTATTATGTGGATCACGGGTATCTTTCCGATGTGGATGCCGCCATGGCCATGCATATGATGAAAGAAATACCGAAAGGAACTTTCAGCATCGAAGGAGGGGCCCGCATGTCCTCTTGCACGGATTTCACTTTAAAAGTACGGGGATTATCCGTGCACGGTTCGACGCCGCATCTGGGCCACGACGCCATCGTAGCGGCATCAAGTATCATCATGAACATTCAAACTTTGGTCAGCAGAGAAAATAATCCGCTCCATCCCTTGGTGATCACCATCGGCTCCGTCCGGGGAGGGAAACAGTTTAATATTGTAGCTGATGAAGTAACGATGGCAGGAACGATCCGCACTTTTGAGCCGGAAGTATTCAAAACGATGCCGAAGCGGCTGGAAGCACTGGCAAAGGACACGGCGGCGGCGCTGGGCTGTACTGTTTCCATGGAAATAGATACCATAGAACCGGCCGTCATTAATGACAAGGAAGAACTTAATGATATAGCAAGAAAGGCGGCTGTTTCTTTATACGGCGAGGATTCTCTTGCATCGATGAAGAAAAAGATGGGCTCCGAAGATTTTTCAATCATCATGAATGAAGTGCCGGGAGTGCTCTGCTTCCTCGGATATTACAGCGAAGAAGACGGAACGGTATATCCTCTTCATTCCAAAGATTTTCGTGTCAATGATGAAATATTGGACAGAGGGGCCGCGCTGTTTGCCCGATTCGCCTATGATTATTTAAATAAGGAGGCGCAGCCGTGATTGATACAAAAGATTTGGCACTCCGAGAAAAAAATTATATTATTTCCCAAAGAAGATATTTCCATGCACATCCCGAACTGAGTAAGCAGGAAGTGAATACGACAAAACATATCGTGAAAGAACTGACGGACATGGGAATAGAAGTGATGACTTTTGATGATATCACCGGATGTGTGGGAATCATCAGAGGGGATCGTCCGGGAAAAACCGTGGTACTTCGGGCGGATATAGATGCACTTCCCATTCAGGAAGCGGATTTGTCGAAAGAATATGCATCACAAAATGCGGGAGTTATGCATGCCTGCGGCCATGACTGCCATACGGCGATGCTTCTCGGAGCGGCTAAAATTCTCTCCGCCCACAGAGAAGAAATTCAAGGAACGGTCAAACTTCTTTTCCAGATGGCGGAAGAAATAGGAACGGAATCCCGCCATTATGTGGAAAACGGATCTCTTGCAGACGGAGATGCCATTTTCGGAATGCATATCTGGACACCCCTTGAAGCGGGAACCGCCAATTTTGAAGACGGGGAACGGATGGCCTGCAGCGACCGGTTTATTATCAAAATCAAAGGAAAAGCAGCACACGGAAGCGAACCGGATAAAGGGGAAGATGCGATCGTTGCCGCCGCTGTCGTAGTTATGGGGCTTCAAACTTTGGTGAGCCGTCATAACAATCCGCAAAATACTTTCGTCCTTACCGTGGGAATGATGAACGGCGGAAATCAAAGCAATGTCATTGCCGACGAAGTGGAATTGGTAGGCACCACAAGAGCTTTTGATAGAGAATTCAGAAAAAGTTTGCCCGCCATGATTGAAAAAACGGCAAAAAACATTGCGGAAGGATACGGATGCAGGACCGAGTGCAAGTACATATTCGGGCCTTCTCCGCTCATTAATGATCATATCTCTTTGAATGAAACGGCAAGAGAAGCGGTCGGGCAAGTGATGGGAAAAGAAGCATTGGTTCCCATGGAAAAACAAATGGGAGCGGAAGATTTTTCCGTTTATATGGAAAGTATGCCCGGCGTTTTCGGATTTCTCGGCACGGGAAATAAGGAAAAAGGGCTCGGCGCTCCCCATCATTCTCCCGAATTTGATGTAGATGAAGATGTATTTCCTGACGGTGCCGCGATTTATGCAAGATTTGCCATCGACTATTTAAATAAGAATAAATAATATAAAAAATTATAAAAGCATTTTCCGAAAGGGAAATGCTTTTATATTGCAGTCATTCAGTTTTATAAAAAATCTCCTTTGCAAATTAAAAAATCGGAGCGCAAAAAACGATTCGGGACAACCGATATCGGATGAAAATGAATATTTGAAAGGATTTATTTCAAAGTTTATAAATATTTATGATATAATGGGAAAGTATAGTACACACACGGGAGCGTGTTATTGCCATATCGAAAAAAGCTGTTAAAAGAAAAGTGAGATTTCATCGGTGTTTATAGCATGAAAAAGTAAAATATAAACTTTTTATAAAATAGTTGCATATACTTCCCTGAGATAGTATTATTTAAAGGCTGAACGTTTTAGGAAGGGCCGTGGCAGGGCTCTGAATAAGAGGTTTAAAAAAACTATGAAGTGGAAGGTGGCCTGCCCTGCAGGGAAATTTCCACGGAGCAGTTCATTCATGAAATGAACGTAGGAGGTTAAGCAGTATGTCGAAACAGGAAAAAATCAGAATTCGCCTGAAAGGCTACGATCACAAAGCAGTTGATCAGAGTGCGGCGAAAATCGTGGAGACCGCCAAAAGAACAGGATCCGGCGTCTCCGGGCCCATTCCGCTTCCCACGGAACGGAATGTTTACACCATTCTTCGTTCACCCCATGTCAACAAAGACAGCCGTGAACAGTTCGAAATGCGTATTCACAAAAGATTGATTGACATCCTCGATCCGTCCAAGAAAACGGCGGATGCGCTGATGAGACTGGAATTACCGGCCGGCGTCAGCATTGAAATTAAAGTGTAAGGAGGTGCAAAGATGTCTAAAGCTATTTTGGGAACAAAATTAGGAATGTCCCAGGTATTTGCCGAAAACGGCGACCTGGTTCCGGTAACTGTCGTAGAAGTTCTGCCGAATGTGGTTACCGCTGTAAAAACCGTTGAATCCGACGGCTATAATGCAGTACAGCTCGGTTACGGTGCCGTTAAAGAAAAACATTTGACGAAACCGGTTAAAGGGCAGTTTGAAAAAGCGGGCGTTGACCCGGTGAAACATCTCCGTGAATTCAGATTGGCTGAAAAGCCGGAATACACGGTCGGCCAAACTCTGGCTGCCGATATCTTCGCAGCAGGCGAGATTGTCGACGTTGTCGGAACCAGCAGAGGCAAAGGCTTTGCAGGAACCATTAAACGTTGGAATCATCAGCGCGGGCCGGAAAGCCACGGCTCCAAAAACCATCGTCAGACCGCTTCTTTGGGAGCACGTATGTCCGGTGGCGGCGGAAAGGTGTTTAAAGGCAAGAAAATGCCTGGACAGCTGGGTGGCGACAGAGTAACGGTTCAGAACTTGGAAGTGGTAAGAATCGATACAGGTCGAAACATTCTGCTGGTTAAAGGCGGGATTCCCGGTGCCAAGGGAAGCCTCGTCATGGTGAAGACTGCTGTCAAGTCTTCCAAATAATATTGTCCGGAACAACAGAAAATTGTTCTTATGTAAGGGAGGAACATCTCAATGCCGAAAGTAACACTGTATAATGTTGCCGGCCAGGCAGCCGGTGAGATAGAGTTGAATGACGGCGTGTTCGGAGTAGAATACAACGAAGCTGTTATTCACCAGGCAGTGGTGCGTCAGATGGCAAATGAACGCCTCGGCACCCATGCCACAAAAACCAGAGGCCTTGTACGCGGCGGCGGCAGGAAACCATGGAAACAGAAAGGCACAGGCCGTGCCAGAGTCGGATCCATCAGATCTCCACTTTGGGTCGGCGGCGGCACCGTATTCGGACCGCAGCCCAGAAGCCATGCTAAAGACATGCCCAGAAAGGCACGTCAGCTGGCAGTAAAATCTGCACTGAGCGAAAAGCTTCGTGCCAATGAATTGATTGTTGTCGATGCTATTAATTTCGAAGCACCGAAAACAAAAGAAGTTGTAAAAATGCTTGCTTCTTTTGATGTGACGGGGAAAGCGCTTATCGTTGACGGAGGCACCGCTTCCGAGAACACCGTTCTCAGCGCGCGCAATATTCCCGGTGTGAAAGCTTATGCACCGAGCGGTATTAACATTTACGACTTGGTTCATTACACCAAATTATTCCTGACAAAGGATGCAGTAGAAAAAATTGAGGAGGTACTTGCATAATGGAAGCACGTGATATCCTCATTCGTCCGATTATAACGGAAAAAACCACCGCTTTGATGGAAGAAGGAAAATATACATTCCGTGTGCCCCTCAATGTAACGAAAATTGAAATTCGCCAAGCGGTGGAACAGATTTTCAAAGTAAAAGTACAGGCTGTGAATACCATGCGTTATGAAGGAAAAGTAAAACGTCTGGGTCGTACTCAGGGCCGTCGCAGTGATTGGAAGAAAGCAATTGTTACTCTCAAACCGGGAGAAACGATTGAACTCTTCGAAGCGTAAGGGAGGAGTAATATAAATGGCTTATAAATCATTTAAACCGTACACCCCCGGACGCCGTCAGATGACTGTATCCACCTTTGATGAAATTACAACAGACAGACCGGAAAAATCTCTTCTGGCTCCTGTTCATAACCACGGTGGTCGCAACGGCTCCGGTAAAATGACTGTCCGTCATCAGGGCGGCGGTCACAAACGTCAGTACAGAATTATCGATTTCAAGAGAACGAAAGATAATATTCCGGCTAAGGTGGCAACGATCGAATACGATCCGAACCGTACCTGCCGTATCGCTCTTCTCCACTATGTAGACGGAGAAAAGCGCTATATCCTTGCTCCGAAAGGACTCAAAGTCGGAGATGTGGTTACCAGCGGTCCCGAATCGGATATTAAGGTAGGTAACTGCCTTCCTTTCACCAATATTCCCCTCGGTACGGTTGTACATAATGTGGAATTAAAAATAGGCAAAGGCGGACAGATGGTTCGTTCCGCCGGTGCAAGTGCACAGCTTATGGCTAAAGAAGGAGATCATGCACTCCTCCGTCTCCCCAGCGGAGAACTCAGAAGAGTACATATCCGCTGCCGTGCTACCATCGGTGTCGTAGGAAATGAAGATCATGAAAATATGACTATCGGTAAAGCAGGAAGAAATCGCTGGCTCGGTGTCCGTCCCGCTACCCGCGGTGTCGTAATGAACCCGAATGACCATCCCCATGGCGGCGGCGAAGGCAAGTCTCCTGTCGGACGTAAGCGTCCTGTTACACCTTGGGGCAAACCCGCTTACGGCGTGAAGACCCGCGACAACAAGAAAGCGTCCACTAAACTGATTGTTAAGAGACGCAAGTAAGATAAGGAGGAGTAAAAGTGTCCAGATCTGTAAAAAAAGGTCCGTTCGTCGCATTCTCTCTTGTTAAAAAGATTGATGCCATGAACGAGTCCAACGAAAAGAAAATTGTAAAAACCTGGTCCCGTGCTTCTACCATCCTGCCGAGTTTCGTAGGTCATACAATTGCGATTCACGACGGAAGAAAACACGTACCGGTATATGTCACTGAAGATATGGTTGGCCATAAACTTGGCGAATTCGCTCCGACCCGTACATTCAAGGGCCACAACAAGAGCGATAAATAACAGGGAGGATTAAGATGGAAGTACAGGCTATTTCAAGAAACGTCCGCATTTCTCCCCGTAAGGTCCGCATCGTTGCCGACCTCGTTCGTGGCAAGAATGCCGGCGAAGCACTTGCAATTCTGCGCAATACGCCTAAGGCAGCCTCCATTGTTGTAGAAAAAACATTGAGAAGCGCCATGGCAAATGCAGAAAACAATAACAATATGAATATTGACAGTTTATATATCTCTACGATTTTCGTAGATGCAGGCCCGATTATGAAGCGCGTGCACCCACGTTCTCGTGGACAGGCTTTCGGGATTATGAAACGTACCAGCACACTGACGGTAAAAGTTTCTGAAAGAGAATAATCGAAGGAGGGAAACGTTTTGGGTCAGAAAGTTAATCCGCATGGAATGCGTGTAGGCGTAATCAATGATTGGGATTCCAAATGGTTTGCAGAAAAAGATTATGCTGCATTGCTCGTGGAAGATGCCAAAATACGCCAGTTTTTGAAGAAACACCTGTTTGATGCAGGCATTTCCAAAATCGGCATTAAGCGTGTGGGAAGCAGAATCAAAGTTGCTATCTACACCGCAAAGCCGGGCATGGTTATCGGCCGCGGCGGCACAGGTATTGAAGATATTAAAAAAGCTCTCAAGGCTGTTACCGACAAAGAAGTCGATATTGATATCCTTGAAATCAAATCGATAGACATGAGCGCTCTTCTCGTCGGGGAAAATATTGCTTCCCAGCTGGAAAAACGTATCGGATTCCGCCGTGCAGTAAAACAGGCTGTAGGCAGAACGATGCGCATGGGCGCCAAGGGAATCAAAGTAGCCGTATCCGGCCGTTTGGGCGGCGCGGAAATTGCCCGCAGCGAAAGCTATCGCGAAGGGTCGATTCCGCTTCAGACGCTCCGTGCCAATATTGATTACGCTACAGCAACGGCACACACCACTTATGGTGCCATTGGTATTAAGGTTTGGATCTACAAGGGCGAACTCGCACCGGGCCAGACCGTTGAAGAAACAGAAAACGTTCGTACAAGCAAAGATCGGGGCAACCGTCACGAAAACGGCGGCAACAGAAGAGGCGGCCGCAGAGGCGATCGCAGAGAACGCAGACCGAGAAATGCAGAACGTGCAGAACGTTCCGAAAGGAGTGATTCCTGATGTTAATTCCGAAACGTACAAAGTACCGTAAGCAGTTCCGCGGCCGTATGAAAGGCAGAGCACATCGTGGAACCACCGTTACTTATGGTGAATTCGGCCTGATGGCAATGGAACCGTCATGGATCACCAGCCGTCAGATCGAAGCAGCCCGTATTGCAATGACACGTTATACAAAACGTGGCGGCAAAGTATGGATTAAGATTTTCCCGGACAAACCGGTCACATCCAAACCGATCGGTACTCGTCAGGGTTCCGGCAAAGGCTCGGTTGAATACTGGGTAGCCGTAGTAAAACCGGGACGCATTATGTTCGAAATGGGCGGTATTTCCGTAGAAGCGGCAAAAGAAGCTATGCGACTTGCAGGCAACAAGCTGCCGATTAAAACAAAATTTGTAGTTAAAGGTCAAGAAGTGGCAGGTGAATAAAATGAAGGTTAATGAAATTCGTAACCTGAGCACTGCAGAAAGAATTGAAAAGGTTGCCGGCTTAAAGGAAGAACTGTTCAACCTCCGTTTTCAACTCGCTACCGGTCAGCTTGAAAATCCGATGCGTATCCATGAAGTAAAGAAAGACATCGCAAGGATCAAGACCGTGCAGCGCGAAGAAGAATTGAAGGCTGCCAAAAAGGCATAACAGTAATTCCATAAGGAGGATCTCATGGCAGAAGAAAGAAATCTGCGCAAAGTGCGCCAGGGAATCGTTGTAAGCGACAAGATGGATAAAACCGTCGTAGTTGCCGTAGAACGCAAAGTTCCCCACAAACTTTATAAAAAGGGTATCAATACCACAACCAAATTCAAAGCCCATGACGAAAACAACGAATGCCGCGTCGGTGATACCGTCCGCATCGTCGAAACTCGCCCGCTTTCTCGTGAAAAGCGTTGGAGAGTCGAGAAAATCGTTGCCCGTCAGGATTAATAATAGAGATAATGATATAGGAGGATTGGCACGATGATTCAGCAGGAAAGCAGACTCAACGTTGCAGATAATACCGGTGCTAAGGACATCCTGGTTATCAAAGTTCTGGGCGGTTCCTTCCGCAGAAGCGGAAACATCGGCGATATCGTAGTTGCTACAGTCAAAGATGCATCACCCGGCGGCGTTGTTAAGAAAGGCCAGGTAGTCAAGGCTGTTGTGGTTCGTTCCGTAAGCGGCGTAAGCCGTCCGGACGGTTCTCATATCCGTTTTGACGAAAACGCAGCAGTCATTGTAAAAGATGATAAAAGCCCGGTAGGAACACGTATATTTGGACCGGTAGCAAGAGAACTCCGTGAAAGAGATTTCATGAAGATCATTTCCCTGGCTCCGGAAGTGCTCTGATAGGAGGCAAATATGAGTCAGAAATTACATGTAAAGACCGGTGATACCGTAGTCGTTATTTCCGGTAAAGATAAAGGCAAACAAGGAAAAATAACAGCAGCAATGCCCAAAGAAGGCCGTGTGGTCGTCGAAGGCGTTAATATTGTAAAAAGACATACAAAACCGACCCAGTCGAATCCGAAGGGCGGAATTATTGAAAAAGAAGCTCCCATTAATGCATCAAAGGTCATGATTCTGGACCCTGAAACAAAGAAACCGACCCGCATTAAGAAAGTACAGCAGAAAGACGGCTCTTATGTCAGAGCGGCTGTAAAGAGCGGTGCTCTCTTAGACAAAGCAAAGTAAGCGGGGAAGGAGGATAACAAGTGTCCAGATTAAATGATTTATACAAGGGAGAAATCAGAAAATCCCTTCGTGAAAAGTTCGGTTACAAAAATGAAATGGAAATTCCGAAGCTTGAAAAGATCGTCATCAATATCGGTGTCGGCGAAGCTACGGAAAATTCCAAGGCGGTTGACGCTGCAGTATCCGACCTTGCATCCATTACCGGCCAGCAGCCGATAATTTGTAAAGCGCACAAGTCTTTGGCGGCATGGAAGATCCGTGAAGGAATGCCCCTCGGCTGCAAGGTTACACTCCGCGGCGAAAGAATGTATGAATTCTTGGATCGCCTGATTAACATCGCACTTCCCCGTGTCCGCGATTTCCGCGGAATCAGCTCACAGAGTTTTGACGGCCGCGGCAACTATGCATTCGGTGTCAAAGAACAGCTGATTTTCCCGGAAGTCGATTATGAAAAAATCGACAAAATCCGCGGTATGGATATTATTGTAGTAACCACGGCAAAAACCGATGAAGAAGCACGTGAAATGCTGACACAGTTCGGAATGCCGTTTAAGAAATAAGCAGGAGGACAAGAATGGCAAAGAAGTCTATGTTGGAACGCGAAAAGAAGAGAGAACTTTGCGCCCGCAAGTATGAAGCTAAACGCCGTGCTCTTAAAGAAGCCGGTGATTATGAAGCACTCAGCAAGCTGCCGCGCAACGCTTCCCCGACGCGTCTGCATAACCGTTGCAAACTGACAGGCCGTCCCCACGGCTTTATGCGTAAATTCGGAATCTGCCGCAATCAGTTCCGTGACCTGGCTTACAGGGGAGAAATTCCCGGTATCAGAAAAGCCAGCTGGTAATAAGATTTCGGGAGGAGGATTAAATAATGGTAACAACCGATCCGATTGCGGATATGCTTACCCGTATCCGTAATGCGAACGATGCATATCATGAAAAAGTAGATATGCCCGCTTCTAAAATTAAGGCCGCTGTGCTTGAAATTTTGAAGAATGAAGGCTTTGTAAAAAGCGTTGAACAGATCGAAGTAGAAGGCCATCCGACATTGCGCGTAGGCTTGAAATACGGTGCAAATCGTGAAAAGGTCATCAAAGGTCTGAAAAGAATTTCCAAACCGGGTCTTCGCGTATATGCAAGTAAAGAAGACTTGCCGAAGGTACTCGGCGGAATTGGTATTGCAATTATTTCCACATCCAAGGGCGTAAAGACGGACAAGGCTGCACGTAGAGACGGTCTTGGCGGCGAAGTCCTTGCATATGTCTGGTAATCCGTTGGAGGTATAGGATGTCAAGAATTGGCAAGAAGCCGATTACGGTTCCGGCAGGTGTGGAAGTCAAGATTGACGGACAAACTGTCACCGTAAAAGGTCCGAAAGGCACATTAAGCCATACAATAAATCCGGAAATCAGCGTAAAATTGGAAGACGGAGTGATTACCGTTTCCCGTCCGGATGATGAAATCAAGAGCCGTTCCCTTCACGGCCTGAACCGTACACTCATTAACAACATGGTGCTCGGTGTTACAGAAGGATTTGAAAAGAAATTAGAGATCCAGGGCGTCGGCTACAATGCACAGATGCAGGGTCAGAATTTAAAACTTTCCCTCGGGTTCTCCCATCCGGTTATTATTACACCGCCGGAAGGAATTACACTCAGTACTCCCTCAGCCGTTACGATTGTCGTATCCGGTACCGATAAAGATTTAGTCGGACAGGTTGCGTCTGAAATCCGTAACTGGAGAAGACCGGAACCCTATAAAGGCAAGGGAATCCGTTATGCCGGGGAATATGTTCGTCGTAAGGCTGGCAAGACCGGCGCAACGAAGTAAGACAGGAGGTAGAATTATATGCGAACAAATGCAAGCAGAAAAGCTGTTATCCGTCGCCACCTGCGTCTTCGTCAGAAGATTTCCGGTACTGCCGATCGTCCCCGTCTGAACGTATTTCGTTCATTGAACCATATCTACGCTCAGATCATTGACGATGAAAAAGGTATGACCCTCGTTTCGGCAAACAGCTTGGACAAGGAATTTAAAGAAAAACTCTCCTATGGCGGAAACATCGAAGCTGCGAAATTGGTCGGTGAACTGGTAGCAAAAAAGGCTCTGGCAAAGGGCATTGAAACCGTAGTATTCGATCGTGGCGGCTGCATCTATCACGGCAGAGTAAAAGCTCTGGCAGAAGGTGCTCGTGAAGCCGGCTTGAAATTTTAAGGTAAAGGAGAAAATACATGCCAAGATTTGAAAAACAGGAATCCGACTTACAGGAAAACGTTGTTTTCATTAACCGCGTTGCTAAAGTCGTAAAGGGCGGCCGTCGTTTTTCCTTTGCTGCACTGGTAGTCGTCGGTGACGGAAAAGGCAGAGTCGGTGCAGGCATCGGCAAAGCGGCAGAAGTTCCCGAAGCTATCCGCAAGGGTGTGGAAGCTGCCAAAAAAGACATGATCACCGTAGCTCTCAAAAACGGTACGGTTCCCCATGAATCCATCGGAATTTACGGAGCCGGAAAAGTTCTTATGAAACCGGCTGCAGAAGGTACCGGTGTTATTGCGGGAGGTCCGGTTCGTGCGGTACTTTCCCTCGTCGGCATCCGCAACGTATTGACCAAATCCCTCGGTTCTTCCAATCCCATCAACATGGTTAAAGCAACCATGGACGGACTCGCTAAGTTAGAAAATGTTCAGACCGTAGCTGCTCTCCGCGGTAAGACGGTTGATGAAATTTATAACTGAGAGGAGAAGGATCATGAAGGTTATTATTACACTGAAAAAGAGTGTGATCGGCTCCAAACCCGCTCACATTGCTACAGTAAAAGCTCTTGGTCTCAAAAAGACCAATTCCTCTGTAGTTAAAGAACTCACACCCCAGATCGAAGGAATGATTCATTCCGTTCGTCATCTGGTTGAATGCAAGGAAGCAGAATAATAGGAGGAGGTGTACGAATGAAACTGCATGAACTGAAACCGGCAGAAGGCTCCACAAGAGCTCGTCGTCGTGTAGGCCGCGGTATCGGATCCGGTATGGGCAAGCAATCCACCCGTGGTGCCAAAGGGCAGAATGCAAGAAGCGGTGGCGGTGTCCGTCCGGGATTTGAAGGCGGTCAGATGCCTCTGTATCGTCGTCTTCCGAAACGGGGCTTTAAAAATATTTTTGCCAAACAATATGCTGTTGTTAATGTGGAACAGTTAAATCGTTTCGATGATAACGCTGTTGTTGATCCGGCTGCACTTGTAGAAGAAGGTATTCTTAAAAACGTTCTCGACGGTGTACGTATTCTGGGAGACGGTGAACTGACCAAAGCTCTGAATGTAAGAGCACAGGGATTCACGAAATCTGCACAGCAGAAAATCGAAGCAGCAGGTGGAAAAGTAGAGGTGATCTGATATGGGATCTGCTCTTGCAAGTTTTGCTGCCAATAAAGAATTAAAAGACCGCATCATTTTTACACTGATGATGTTCTTTGTATTTCGTCTGGGGGTGCATATTCCGGTTCCCGGAGTAGACGCATCCATTCTGGAAGATTTATTTACATCAGGAAACCTTTTCGGATTCCTTGATCTGTTTTCCGGCGGTGCTCTGAGCAAATTCTCGCTTTTTGCCATGAGTATCACCCCTTACATCAACTCATCCATTATCATGCAGCTCCTGACGGCGGTCATTCCTACTTTGGAGGAATGGCGTAAAGACGGACAGGAAGGATATAAGAAAATACAGCGGGTAACAAGATATTTTGCGGTAGGGCTTGCGGTGGTGCAGGCTTTCGGCATGACTTATGCACTTCGCATCAATCATGCCCTGATCGACAACAGCTGGCTCTACTTTGTCTTTGTCATTGTCGTCCTTACGGCAGGTACCTGTCTCTTGATGTGGATCGGTGAACAAATTACGGAACACGGTATCGGAAACGGTATTTCTTTGATCATTTTCTGCGGGATCGTTGCCCGTTTTCCGGAAGCGATTTCCACAGTTATCGATTATATCAAAGTCGGGACGATCAGCCCGTTCCAGCTTTTACTGTTTGTACTCATTGCTTTGGCAATGATTCTCATGGTTATTGAAGTGAATGAAGGACAGCGGAGAGTTTCCATTCAGTATGCAAAACGTGTCATCGGCCGTAAAATGTACGGCGGACATGCCACGTTCTTGCCGCTTAAAGTGAATCAGGCAGGGGTTATCCCGATCATTTTCGCCTCTTCCATTCTCATGCTTCCCGTCACGCTCGCCCAGTTCATTCATGTCGAATGGGTCCAGGCAGTAGGCAATTTCTTTGCTTGGGGTTCATGGCCGAATACGATCTGCTACGGTATTCTGATATTTATTTTCACCTATTTTTATACGGCGATTTCTTTAAATATCAAAGAGCTGGCAGATAATATGAAAAAATACGGCGGGTTTATTCCCGGTATCCGTCCCGGCGAACCGACAATGATGTACATTGACAAAGTAATGAGCCGTATTACACTGGTCGGTGCGATATTCCTTGCATTCATTGCAATTCTTCCGAATTTCATCGGAAATATTACCGGTATCCAAGGTGTTTATTTCGGCGGTACATCACTCTTGATTGTCGTCGGCGTGGCACTGGATACGATGAGGCAGGCCCAGTCCCTGATGGTAACAAGAAACTATCGGGGCTTCATTAAGTAAGGAGAGGGTTATGTATATTTTATTAATGGGACCGCCCGGTGCAGGCAAAGGTACGCAGGCGGAAAATCTCATTCGTGATTATGGCATTCCCCAGATTTCTACAGGAGATATGTTCCGGGAAGCTATCAAAGCCGGAACCGATCTCGGAAAAGAAGCGAAAAGTTATATGGACAAGGGAGACCTTGTGCCGGACAGTGTCACTGTAGGAATCGTCAAAGAAAGACTCAGTCAGGAAGACTGCAAAAAAGGCTGGATTCTTGACGGATTTCCAAGAACAACGGCGCAGGCGGCTGCTCTTGATGCCATTCTTCATGAACTTGGAATTACTCTCACGGCAGTCATTGGAATTAAAGCTGATCCAAAAGGCCTCGTGAAGAGAATCAGCGGACGGCTGGTCTGCAAAAACTGCGGAACTTCCTTCCATAAGGAATTCCGCCCCCCTAAAGTGGAAGGCATTTGTGACAACTGCGGCGGGGAATTATACCAGCGGCCCGATGATAATGAAGCAACCGTCAGTGAAAGACTGGCCGTTTATGAAAAGTCCACAAGACCGTTGATCGATTACTACAAAGCAAGCGGTCATTTTTATGAAATTGACGGGGATCAGCCCATGTCAAAGGTCTATGAGGACATTCAGGCGGCACTGAAGAAGGCTTCTGAATGATTACCATTTATGCACCCGATGAGATAGAGAAAATTGCCGCAGCCGGAAAATTGACTGCCGATACACTCTCTATGCTTGAGAAAGCGGTAAAACCGGGAATCAGCACCCGGGAATTGGACGAAATGGCGGAAAAATTTATCCGTGACAGAGGCGGAATTCCGAGCTGTAAAGGCTATGAAGGATTTCCTGCAAGTCTTTGCACATCCGTCAATGAAGTGGTCGTCCACGGAATCCCTTCACCACGGAAGATACTGAAGAAAGGGGATATTATTTCCCTTGACCTTGTGGTAGAATTAAATGGTTATATGGGAGATTCCTGCATTACCGTTCCCGTCGGACATATAAATAAAAAGAATGCGCAGCTTCTGAAAGTAACGGAAGAAGCGCTTTTTGCCGGCATTGAAAAAGCTGTACCGGGAAATACGGTAGGAGATATCGGTCATGCGGTAGAATCTTATGTAAAACCCTACGGCTATGATGTACTTCGAGATTATGTAGGACACGGCATCGGCACCGATATGCATGAAGATCCGGAAATTCCCAATTATGGAACGCCGGGGCATGGACCAAGGCTGGAAGAAGGCATGGTCATCTGCATTGAACCGATGGTTACCATGGGCAAAGCGGATACCGTGACACTGAAAGACGGCTGGACCGTACTGACGGCTGACGGGCTTCCCGCCTGCCACGCCGAGCATACGATAGTCATTACCGGATCCGGTCCGAAAATTCTGACACTGCGTGATTAGGACGCAATTACTGCACCACGGGCAGTCTATCAATAAGCCAAAGGAGGCTCGAATGAGCAAGGCAGACGTTATTGAAGTGGAAGGAAAAGTTGTAGAAAAACTTCCCAATGCCATGTTTCGTGTAAAATTGGAAAATGGCGGCCATATCGTACTGGCGACGATTTCCGGCAAAATGCGTATGAATTTCATCCGTATCCTGCCCGGGGACAAAGTAACCATAGAACTTACGCCCTACGATTTGGAGCATGGCAGAATTACCTATCGTTACAAATAAGGAGGAATCCAGATGAAAGTCAGACCATCCGTCAAGAAGATGTGCGACAAGTGCAAGATCATCAAACGCAAAGGCCGTGTAATGGTCATTTGTGAAAATCCAAAGCATAAGCAGAGACAAGGTTGATTAAAAAGGAGGTATAAGAGTAGATGGCACGTATAGCTGGTGTAGACTTACCAAGAGATAAGCGCGTTGAGATCGGCTTAACTTACATTTTTGGAATAGGCCTTACTCTTTCCAGAGAAATTTTAAACAAAACCGGAATCAATCCGGATGTTCGCGTCAGAGATTTGACAGAAGATGATGTGGCAAATATCCGTAACGCGATTGCAGATTACAAAGTAGAAGGTGATCTGCGCAGAGAAGAATCCCTTAACATTAAACGTTTGGTGGAAATCGGATCTTACAGAGGCCGTCGCCACAGAGACGGACTGCCCACAAGAGGACAGCGTACAAAGACGAACGCACGTACCCGCAAGGGACCGAAGAAGACCATCGCAGGCAAAAAGACTGCGACCAAGAAATAATGTTGAAGGAGGGATAACATGGCTACGGTAAACAGCAAAACCAAAAGAAAAGAAAAGAAACATGTAGAGTCCGGAGCAGCACATATTCGTTCCACGTTCAACAATACGATCGTAACGATAACCGATGCTCACGGAAACACTATCGCATGGGCATCTGCCGGCGGACTCGGATTTAAAGGCTCCCGCAAAAGCACACCTTTTGCAGCACAGATGACAGCAGAACAGGCCGCAAAAGCAGCCATCGATCAGGGCATGCGCTCTGCCGATGTATTTGTCAAAGGCCCGGGAGCAGGCCGCGAAGCGGCTATTCGTGCATTGCAGGCGGCAGGTATCGAAGTCAGCAGCATTAAAGACGTGACTCCGATCCCGCATAACGGATGCCGTCCTCCGAAACGCAGAAGAGTATAATATATAAAGAGAAACACTTGTCTGCATGACAAGCAGTGAGTGAATCATTACTCCTTTTTTCCTTGCGTTAATATATTGGCGCCTACGGCGCAGAAGGAGGACTTTGGATGAACGAAAATACAAGCTTCACAATTAAAACTGTAAAAATGAGTGAAGATGACTGCAAAGGCGTATTTGAATGCAGCCCGCTGGAACGCGGATACGGTATCACTCTTGGAAATAGTTTAAGACGTGTGTTGCTTTCATCTTTAGATGGTGTGGCAATCACATCCATTAAAATAGACGGCGTACTTCATGAATTTTCGACCATTGAAGGTGTCAGAGAAGATGTGACCGATATGATTCTGAATCTGAAGAAAATCCGTTTCATCAATTATGAAGAAGCGGAATTTCCGATGACAGTCCGTATCGACATCACCAAAGAAGGTATTCTCCGTGCAGGAGACATTCAGGTCCCGCCGGAAATTGATATACTTAATAGGGATTTAGAGCTGTGTACTCTTGATGCGAATGCCCATCTCGGAATGGAAATAACCATTGACAGAGGCCACGGATATGTACCCTTTACAAAAAATAAACGGGATGATGATCCGATCGGGGTGATTCCGATCGACTCCATTTATTCTCCGGTTATCAAATGCAATTATGAAGTCAGCGATACCCGCGTAGGAAATGAAATGGACTACGACAAACTGACTCTGGAACTGGAAACAGACGGTTCCATTAAAGCAAATGATGCGGTAGCGACTGCGGCAACCATTCTGATCAACTGCTTCGAACCTTTCCGCGGATTGGCAACAGGTCCTATTCCGGATACCAAGAGCATGGACGGATCGGCAGAAGGCGGAGCAGAACCGGAAGATGGAAAGAAAAATATCGATCTCTCTGTTATTCCCATTGAAGAATTGGAACTTTCCGTTCGTGCATTCAACTGTCTGAAGAGAGCCGAGATCAATATGATCGGCCAACTCACGGAAAAGACGGAAGATGAACTCGGACGGGTGCGTAACCTCGGCAAAAAATCAATTGATGAAATTGTTGAGAAACTCGCAGCCTTCAGAGGGCTCGGTATTCATTTGAAAGAAAAAGGTATTTAGGAGGAAACACATGGCACGTAGTAGACTGAGAAGAGTCAGCGGCGCACGCAAAGCATTGCTCCGCAGTCTCGTTACAGCTCTTTTCCAGTATGGTCGCATTACCACTACTGAAAGCAAAGCAAAAGAACTGCGCCACGTAGCAGATAAAATGATCTCCCTTGCCAAAAGAGGAGACCTTCATGCTCGTCGTCAGGCAGAAGCATTTATCATGGATAAAGCAGTTACAAAGAAACTGTTCGATGAAATTGCAAAAAAATATACGGAACGGAACGGCGGATACACCCGCATCCTGAAAGTAGAAGCCCGTCTCGGTGATAATGCACCGCAGGCGCTCATCGAACTTGTTGACTGATACAAGACTTTGCTTGGAAATCCTACATAATCGGTATGAAGGTTCAGCCTTTATGCCGATTTTTTATTTCTTTAAACTTTTCATCCCGACATTTGAATTTTGATACATAAAAAAACCGGTCCCCGAAGTTACTTGCATAACCATTTCGAGACCGGTATTTTTTTCTTTTATGAAAATAATTCATCGGGAAGAACTTTATTTTTCCCTTCTTCAATAGTAAAAACGGAAGCCAATAATTTTTTGGAATAAGGATGTTTCGTCTGTGTCAGATCACGGATGGTTTCCACCACTTTTCCCTGTTTCATGACAATGATTTTATCGCAGAATGTATTGGCAAGAGCCAGATCATGACAGATAAAAATATAGGCCACATGCATTCTTTCCTGCAATCGTTTCAGCAATTCCACAATGGTTTTTTGTACCGACATATCAAGGGCGGAAGTTGCTTCGTCGCAGACGATGATTTCCGGTTCCAGCACCAACGCTCTTGCGATGGCAATACGCTGCCGCTGTCCGCCGGACATGCTGTTTGGATAACGATCGGAAAATTCTTCCGGCAGCTCAACCTGGCGGAGCATTTCTTTCGCTTTTGCATCCGTTTCGCTGTCTTTGATGAGTCCGAAATTTTTTAAAGGTTCGCAAATGATATCACGGACGCGCATTTTCGGATTGAAAGCGGTGGAAGGATCTTGGAAAACCATCTGTATATGCCGCCGATACTGATGGAGATCGTCCCCTTTCAGTTTGGTGATATCTTTTCCGTGGAAAAGGATTTGTCCCGAAGTAATATCATAGAGACGCATAAGCATCTTAGCCACTGTGGATTTGCCGGAGCCGGACTCGCCTACGATACCTACATTTTCATATTTATGGACGATGATTTCCACTTCATCACAGGCAGTGAGGATTTTGCCTCCGCCTAAATCAAACTTTTTTGTAATCCGATCGATATGAAGTATTTCTTCTCCTCCGGTCATGCCGTCGCCTCCTTTCCGAGAGTCGGAACAGCGGCAATCAGCATCTTGACATAATCCGTCTTCGGATGATGAAGAACGTCTTCCGCTTTTCCGTATTCCACAACAGTCCCGTCTTTCATGACAAGAATATTATCCGCCATATAAGCGGCAACACCCATGTTGTGGGTAACGATAATAATCGCCGTATTGAAAGTTTTCCGAACCTCCATCATTTCTTTGACAATGGTTGCCTGTGTAGTCACGTCCAATGCAGATGTCGGCTCATCGGCAAGAATCAGTTTCGGCCGGAATGACATAGCCATGGCGATACCTACACGCTGCCGCATGCCGCCCGATAATTCGTAAGTATAACTTTTGAGAATTTGTTCGGGATCGGGCAGTCTTACCATGGTAAGCATGGAAATCATACGTTCATGAGCTTTCTCTTCGTCGGTCAGTCCGTGAACGGCAAGAAATTCACGATATTGGGTACCGATGGGCCGGATGGGATTCATCATGGCGCCGCTGTCTTGAAAAATCATGGAAATATCTTTACCGGCAAGACTTCTATGCTTTTCCGGCGTTTGTTTTTGCGTATCTTCACCATCGAAAATGACTTGTCCTTCGGCGATATGGCCGCCTCCGGGGAGTACATGCTGTATGGAACGGATAACCGTCGTCTTGCCCGAACCGGATTCGCCGACGATGGCAAGTACCTGTCCGGCATCTAAATCAAAGGATACATGGCGGACGATAGGCTCATTATTGCCATAGGCGATTCCTAAATCTTTTACTTCTAAGAGCATATGAAATCTCCTTACTATATAGAAATGGAAACAGAAATTCACTACAGTCCGTCCGCTTCAAATAAGGAAAGGGGGGACTGTAATAAATTTCCGATCCCATTTCAGGGAACGGAATGTTTTCCGATGTAAACAAGGAAAACAGAAATGAAAACTACGTAAAATTACTTCGCCGGAGCGATGCTCTTGGTAACCCAATAGTAGTCGCAAGGATAGATATCCGCATTTGTCACGGACTTATTGCTTACCATATTTGTCTGGGGATAACCGAAGATAAGAAGTCCCGCATCATCCTGAAGGATTTTCTGCATATCGATGATGATGCTTCTTCGTTTGGCAGGATCAAATTCGGATACAAGCTGATCGGAAAGCGCATCATAAGCCGGATTGCTGTAGCCGGAGCCATTTTGCGGATTGCTTCCGTTCACGTTTGTCTTCCAGTACTGATTGATAAATACTTCCGGGTCGCCGGCCTGTTCGGTCAGTATGTTGGAAATCAAAAGGTCGTATTCACCATTGACGCCGATACTGTCAAGCACGTTATAATCGACATTTTTCAGATTGATCTTGATGCCTACTTTTTTAGCGTCAGCCTGAGTAGCTTCCGCATAAAGGGGAAGTTCGGCGCGGCCGGAATAGAATATAAATTCCAATTCCAAATTTCTTCCGTCTTTATCAACATAACCGTCACCGTCGGTATCCTTCCATCCTGCTTCTTCAAGAAGCTTTTTGGCACCTTCCACATCATATTTATCGGGATACACTTTCATAAGTCCGTCAAAACCGTAGTCAAGAGAAGGAGGAAGGAGAGGGCCGCCGGCAATGAAAGTATCTTTCAGAAGAACTTTTGCATAAGTTTCCCTGTCAAGAGAGCGGATAAGAGCCTGACGGACTTTTTTATCCGAAAGAAGCCTGCCGTTGGACACATTCATACGGGCAAGGACGTCACGAATGGAAGAAATGGAACTGATGGTATACTTGCTGTTATCGCTGAAGAGAGCGAGGTCGCCGGAAGCCACGTTGACGGCGATATCGATTTCACCCTTCTGAAGAGCCATGGCACGGGTATTCGGATCATCGATGGTGTTTACTACGAGATGTTTGAAAGGAACCGGATCATAATAATTCGGGTTCGCATCGAGTTCACATTTTGCTTTGGAGAAAGATTTGACCATGTACGGGCCTGTAGACACCGGACCCTGTTTAGCAAAATCGACTTTTCCTTCAGCAGCCGTATCGACAATGATGAAAAGAGGATCCCCCAGCATGCCCGGCAAGGTAGCTACCGGTTTCTTCGTGTAAATGATTACATTCTGTCCGTCGGCAATAATGTAATCCAGTTCAAACATGGCTTTTGCACGAGGTGCTTTTGCAAAAGTACGTTCAATGGATTTCTTGACAGCTTCTCCCGTAACTTTTTCACCGTTGGAGAATTTAATGTCTCTGATTTTGAAGGTCCAAGACATTTTATCGTCGGAAACTTTCCAACTTTCGGCAATCCACGGTTCGGCGTTCATTTTATTATCGAAATGGACGAGACATTCACCGATACCGTAACGCATGACCTGCCAGCCGAAATAGTTGTCCGTGGTTTCGAGACTGTCCGCAAAGTTGGTGACTCCTACGGTCAGAGTTTCTTTCGGACCTTTGGACGCATTATTTCCGCCACCGCCGCCGCAGCCTGCAAAAGAAACCGCCATAAGAGCGGCAGCCGCAAAAAGAGCCCCTTTTTTGTAAACAGATTTCATTGGATAAATCCTTCCTTTCCTAAAAAATGGGAATTATGAAAAGAATAAATATAAGGGAAATTTCCCGTAGTGAAATATGAAATTTCACTATATCATGCATTTCTGCATGGTATTTCCTTAGTCTTGGCGGGGGTCGAGGACATCTCGGAGAGCATCGCCCCAGAGGTTAAATATGACAACCGTAACAAATATGGCAAGGCCGGGGAAAATCATGAGCCACGGCGCAGTCTGTAACTGCTGCCGTCCTTCATTCAGCATGAGTCCCCATTCCGGAGCCGGCGGCTGACTGCCGAAGCCGAGAAAAGAAAGACCGGCAAGTTCCATCATCATGGCTCCTATATCGGCAGCTGCAGTGATGACCATGAGGGGAAGAATATTCGGCAGGATATGCACCCAAAGTATATGAGCGGGAGAGCCGCCGCTGACGATGGCGGCATCCACGAAATCGCGCTTCTTTATTTTTAAAACCAGACTGCGGGCAAGACGGGCATATTTGGTCCAAGTGACACAAAGCATGGCTATCATGGCATTGATAAGGCTTCCGCCCAGAATACCGGCGATGGCGATGGCAAGAATGACACCGGGGAAAGAAATCATCATATCCGCAAGGCGCATGATGACCGTATCGACGATGCCGCCGAAATATCCGGCAAAGATGCCAAGCGCTGTACCTACAATAAATATGATCGCTACCAAGGCGAGGACACTGGTCAGAGAGTAACTGGCTCCGTAAAGGATACGGGAAAGCACATCACGGCCCAGTTTATCGGTGCCGAAGAGATGGGCTGCCGAAGGAGCCGCATTGGCATCCTTCATGACGGCTTCCAACGGATTGTAAGGAGAAATCACCGGTGCCAGTACCGTAATGGCAATCAAAAGAAGCACCAAGAGGGAACTGTAGCGGAATGTTTTATTTTCCTTAAAGCCTTTAATTAAATTTTCCATGATTATTTCCCCTCCCTTCTGAGCCGAGGATCTAAGCGGTTATATGAAATATCCACAATCAGATTGATGATCATATACATGAAGGCGATCCAAAGGACGATGGCCTGGACCGTCTGGAAATCTCTGTATGTGATGGCCTGGACGACCGTATACCCGAGGCCCGGCCAAGAAAATACGATTTCAACCACGGCGGCACCGCCTAAAAGAGAACCGAAAGCAAGCCCCAGAAGTGTAACCAGCGGAAGGAGAGCATTCGGAAGTACCTCTCTCCACAAGATATGCGATTCCGAAAGTCCCCGCGCCCGGGCACCCATGACATAGTCCTGACGGAGCTCCTCCAAGACGGCAGCCCTGACTTGGCGCGTATATTTTGCAGTCATGACAATGCCTAAAGTAGTCATGGGAAGAATCAGATTTTCTAAAGAAACCTCTCCGCCGATGATTGGGAAAATATTGAGTTTCAAAGCGAATACCCAAAGGAGCACCAGACCCATCCAAAAGTTAGGGACCGATACGCCGGCAAAAGTAAGTCCGCGGATCAGATAGTCAAACCAAGTATCCTGTTTGACTGCCGTATAGATGCCGAGAGGGATGGAAAAAACAAGCATGAAAACGGAAGATGCAAGAGCCAGTATAATGGTGGCGGGAAGAGATTCCAAGAGAGCATCAAGAACGGGCCGCTTCATCATGAAAGAAAAACCGAAATTTCCTTGAAGAACACGGCCGAGCCAGTCTAAATACTGAAAAATGAAAGGCTTGTCCAGCCCCAGTTCATGGCGCAGGGCATCAATTTCCACCTGACTGACAATAATATCTTCGTTACCGGCGATCATCTGCCGCACCGGATCGCCCGGAGCAAGCATAACTAAGCAAAATGTAATAAAGCTGATTCCCAGCAGGACAAGGACTATCTGTCCGAGTCTCATCAATAATTGTTTTGTTGTCACGATTCTCCTCCGACGTTTCAACAACAAGGAACGCAAATAAAGGAAAGCATGCTCTTCTTGTAAACAGACAAACAGGAAAGAAATATTTGTGTTTTCAGTGAAGAGTTTAGAAAAATCTGTCTTGTAAGAAAATAAAAATCAAGCAGTTACAAAATACGTTTATTTGATTTATTATAACATAAAACATTATGATTAAAAAATATTTATTACACATGATAAAACACATAATGAGAATATAATGAAATATGCAATAAAAACAATGTCTTTTTATAAGTTTTACCTTATGTATTGACGAAAATCGATGAAAGGGGTATGATGGTATTAACAAATAGTTAATACAAACCGATGAAATAATGTCGGGAAAAGAGTGATTTTACATGATAAATGAGATACTCCATACTTTTGTAGCAGTTGTTAAATTGGGGAGTTTTAACCGAGCGGCGGAGCGGTTATCTTTATCTGCTCCTGCCATTATGAAACAAATGAATTCACTGGAAAAAAGCGTAGGTGTTCCGCTGTTTAACAGGAGCAATCAAGGGATCACTCTGACAAAAGCGGGAGAAGTTTTTTATAAAGATGCAAAGACCATTCTTCGCTATACGAGGAAAGCGAAAGAAAATGCACAAAAGGCAGCCGGCTTGATTCCCTGCGAGAAATCTTGCAGAGAATCGGCAGACATATAAAAGAAAAAACGAAAGGAGGGATATCATGGAACATCCGAAGTTTCCCATTCCGGAAGATGAAGAAGGCAGAAAGCGTTATGAATCCGCAAAGAAACATGCCGCTTGGGCAAAAGAACAGGGAAAATCCACCGAAGAAATTCACGAGATTTTCAAAAGAGTCATGGCCGGTACAGGCGAAGGCAAATGCCATAAAAAAGAACAATAATATAATAAAGGAGGCTTCCGAAAGGGAGTCTTCTTTTTTTGCAAATAACCGGAGGAAGGGGGAAGAATAAAACAGAATCGGAAACTAAATATACAAATTTATATTCATAAATAATTGTATAGATTAAAATTGCCATTGACAAAAGAAGATACAAAAGTAATAATAAAAGAAATAAGAATAATTATCAATATCAAAATCGATAAAATTTGTATAATATTTTATTTTCTAAGGGTAATGAGAACATAAAAGCGGCTCGTCTTTTTCGTGTTCTCAGAACTCTTTTTTATTGCTTATGCTGCGGAGCAGATAAATTTTTGAAATTTGATTTGTGCCGGTCAGACGATAATCAAAATAGTTCAAAGAGCAAAAAAGGAACAATGCCGCCAATTTCATATAGCGAGGAGAGTAAGAATGAGAAAAACAAGCAAGTGGCTGATTAGTGCGGTTTTATCAGGTATGGCGGCAGCAGGACAGGTCTCCGCCGCAGACATATATGAACTGAATCCCGTCATAGTAACGGCAGAAAGAACGGATACGGAAGAATTGAAGACACCGGCGGCGATAGAAGTCATGAAAGCTGATGACATCCATGCCACAGGGGCTTCCAATGTGCAGGAAGCATTGAAGTTTTCTACAGGCATCATCGTCAGCAGTCAGGGGCCGAAAGGTTTGTCCCAAGGGACGATGTCAGCCAAAGCTGTGATACGCGGTGTGGAGAAAGGCACTCTCGTTCTGGTGGACGGCGTTCCCATGAACCAGGGGGGAATGTATAATCTGCAAGATATATCGGCCGATACCGTCGAAAAAATTGAAATCGTAAGAGGCGGCGGTGCTGTTCTATACGGATCCGAGGCAGGAGGCGGTGTCATCAACATCATTACCAAGGGTAAAAGAGAAAATAAAGTGAAAGCGGGACTCGGAAATTACGGGCAGCAGAATTATGCGGTCAGTTTCCAAGGAGGAGATAAATTCGGCATTACTTATGAATATGACCGTTTAGGCAAAGTGGACAATATTTCCCATCCTTCCGGCGGCCGTCCTGCAGGCATGTATTATAATGTGATCCGCTCTGAACATAACAATGTGAATTGGCGATATAATCTGACGGATAATTTATATTTCACCCATTCCTTTACAAGAAATAACAGTCATTATGTATATCGCTGGGACGGAAGAAACGGAAAATATAAAGGAGCCGATTACCAAGACATGATCTACCGCAATGAAGAAAATGTAGCGGCTCTTCATTATGCTAAAGATGATTGGGCAGGAAATTTCTACTACCACAAGAGAGATATGTCGACATATCGTTCGAGAGTGAAAACTTCTCCGGCGGCAAAAAAAGGAGTCTATGATCCGTCAGAGAGAGTGATCACCAAGACGGAAAACAACCATCAGACCATAGGAACGGATTTGTCCAAAAGATGGCATTTTGACAAAGGATCCGTCATGGTAGGCGGAGATTTCCGTAGAGATATGGCAGATGTCATTGACGGGAAAAAATTTCATTATTCACGAAATATGTATTCTCTTTTCGGACAGTTAGACTATCAATTCTCCCAAAAGAACAGAATGAATTTCAATTTCCGTGAAACTTGGGTTGCCAAAGATGATGCAGGAAACCGATACGACAAATTTACGCCGGAAATTATTTTCATGCATGATTTGGACGATTCGGCCATGATTTATGCAAAAGCGGGAAAATCCTTCATGATGCCTACGTTCAAGCAGCTTTACGGCGGCGGAAATATCATTCCCTCACCGGGACTGAAACCGCAGACAGGGGATCACTATGAAATAGGAGCCAAGAAAAATATAGGAAAATCTTCATGGCGGCTGGCTCTTTTCCACTACAAGATAAAAGACAGCTTGGAAGCGAGTGTTCCCAAAGGACAAGTGCAAGAAATTCGATACAAAAATGAAGATGTAAAAAATACCGGCGTTGAATTGGAATGGAGACGGAATCAGAGTGAAAATCTTTCCTATCATCTGGGAATGACTTTCGGACATCCGGAAAAACAGGAGCGATCCGACACGGGCGTCTTGGGGGATTGGCACGACTATTACGGAAAAATCCAATTTAACGGCGGAATTATGTACAAGACGGGAAAATTGACCACATCCTTTGAATTTTCTCATTTAGGAAAAAGAATCAGAGACTATAAACCCTATGAATCTTTTAAAAGCCAGTGGTTCACAAATTTGAATTTCTCCTATGAGGCGGATAAAGATTGCCGGTTATTCCTCAATATCGATAATCTGTTTAACCGCCATAATATCGTATCCTCCTCTTCCTCCACATTCTACAGTTTGGGAAGAAACTTTATAGCCGGTGCGGAATACAAATTCTGAGTATATTTTGAACAGGGAGCATGTACAAAGCGTCCCTGTTTTTATTTTTAACTCATGATTGACAAATAAAATTATATGAGTATTATATAAAATAATAATAAAAACAAGTTATACAATAATAAATCGGTCATTTGGGGAGAATGAGGAATACAAAATTGCTTTGTGTTATCCTGATTGTCTTTTTTATTGCTCATTATGCGGAAAAAGCGAAACAGGGAAAGCTTTTTCTCGTGATGATATAAAAATATTTTAAAGAGGGGTGCTGAAGAGGGAATAATGGTTTTGTATTTTATACGGTGAGGAGCGTAAAAATGAAAAAAAGAAGTAAATGGCTGATCAGTACGATTTTATTAACCTTGACGGCAGCAGGACAGGTGTCTGCCGCCGATGTGTATGAGCTGAACCCCGTTGTCGTCACGGCACAGCGGAAGGAAAAAGCGGAAATAAATACGCCGGTGACGGAAACGATCGTAACGGAAGAAAAAATACGGGAAGCGGGATATAAGAACGCTTTCGACATTATTGAAAGCCAAGTCGGAGTAGCCAGTACCGGATACGGTGACGGCGGGCAGGATTTCGGATTCAGTGCAGGGCGCACGGTTGTCCGCGGATATGACAGAGGCACTCTCGTCATGGTGGACGGGATTCCTTTGAATTTGAAAAATTATAATTCTTTGGACGGCATTCCCGTCAATATGATCGAAAAAGTGGAAATCATCAAAGGCGCTTCGGGAACATTGTACGGAGCAGAAGCCATGGGCGGCGTTGTCAATATCATCACAAAGAAGCCGAAAGCAGGGAAACCGCAGTTCGAAGTAGAAGGAACGGTGGGAAATTACTATAAAGATTATGGGTTCAATTATTCTTCCGATCGTCTGATCATCGGTCTGCAGAAAGAATATTCGGGGAAATTGACCAAAGCCAATGATTATCCCGGATGGTCGACCCACGACTGGATCACCGGCAGAGGGCAGAAAAACAGAGCAACCGTCGTTGCCCGCCTGACGGATGAACTGAATGCCAATTTCATGTATCAGGACGGAAATATCACCAGATGGGACGACGTGCAGAAAAACAAATACGACTATAAGCATGAAGACAAGAGAGTGACGGCAGGGCTGCATTATCAGGGAAAAGACAACGGGATCAAAGCGACCATCGGATATAATAACCGCAAAACCGACGGACAGGATTATGCAAAACATACCCGTATTCAGTCTTCGGCAAATCTTGAGAGCTATGTAGGAGATATCCAGAAAGAATGGAGTTTGGGTCGGGATAATCTGATAGCCGGATATACTTTTAAAAGAGAAGGTTATGAAGGGCTTTATACGGGAATCAAAGGACACCGTACCAATCATGCCCTATATATGTCTTACGAGCATGTTTTTTCAGATAAGTTCAGCACCGTTCTGGGCCTTCGCAGCGAGTTTATTGATGACGTTCTGGAGGATCAAAATGTATTTAATCCCCAGATTCAGACATTATATAAAATCAATGATTCCACTTCTTGGTATATCAATGTGGGAAAAGCTTTCCAGATGCCTACCGTAGATGCTGAAATCAGCCGTCCTACGGGACGGGGTCTGAAACCGGAAAAAGGGTGGACTTATGAAACGGGGATCAAGAAATTAATCAATGATGACAGCATGTTGAAATTTGCCGTTTACCATATGGATTTTGATAATAAACTGGGCTGGTCGGAAAAAGATCCGATCACAAATGAACAATATGCGATCAATGCGGGAGAATTCAGAAATACCGGCGTCGAACTGGAATTTGCAAAGAATGTCAATGAACATTGGAATTATTCTTTGGGACTGGGATACAGCAATCCGGAAATCAGAAATCCTTCCAAGAAAAACAGCGAATGGGTGCAGGATTCGGCAAGAATCGACGGGACCGCATCCGTCACCTACAGGACGGATAAACTGAGAAGCACGCTCTCTTACAAATACTTGGGAGATCGGGAAGATTATTCCAAATACGGACAAGTTCCGAGCCGTTCCCGCTTTACATGGAACACCATTTATGATGTGACGGCAAATGATACGGTCACTTTGACTTTTAATAACTTGTTTGATCATAAGAACTTTGCCAACAGGTACGGAAATTTGGAATTGCCTTTCAACTGGAAACTTTCTTATTCCCATAAATTCTGAGGATAAAAGAAATAGTTGTTTCCGCCCGGGACATTCTCAGAACGGATATCTATATATGGTAGTATTTTACATAAAAATAAAATAGTATACTCTATATTGTATTGACAGGCAGAAATTTTCATGATACGATAACGACACAATTAAGCAGATATATGGAACTGACGGAATTGTGGAAATGACCACGTGAACCATATATCTTTTGAGAGCCGACCGTCTGGGCAGGGGGACCTGAACAGGCGGTTTTGCGTTTGTTTGGCCCTTCCGGAATCGAATGGAGGGATAAGATGAAAAAGAATCGATGGTTGATGGCTCTTTCCGCAGTGGGAATTCACCTGTGTATCGGAAGTGTTTATGCATGGAGCGTTGTGGCGAAGCCTGTAATGGAAGCGATGGGACTGTCTCTTTCTGAAACGACTTGGGCTTTTTCCATTGCCATTTTATTTTTAGGTATGTCTGCCGGTTTTTTGGGACATATAGTGGAAAGAATGGGGCCCGGCCGATCCGGATTCATTTCCGCTCTTTTCTTCGGATCGGGAATGGTCGGCACCGCTTTGGCGATTTATTTGAAATCCCCGTTTCTCCTCTATCTCTTTTACGGCTGCATCGGCGGTATCGGGCTGGGGATCGGCTACATCACGCCCGTTTCCACACTGGTGAAATGGTTTCCCCGCCACAGAGGTTTTGCGACGGGCCTTGCCATCATGGGATTCGGCTTTTCCGCTTTGCTTGCGGGACCGTTCATGGCATACCTTATATCTGCCGTGGGAATCGTGGAAAATTTCTTATTTCTCGGAACGGTCTATGCGGCAGTCATGATGCTTTCCGCTTCTTATTTGAGGCCGCCCCTCCCGGGAGAAGTACCGTCATATGCATCAAATGAAACAGAAAATAAAATAAAAGCCGAGAGAGCCCCTGTCGTTTCGGAACATCAGTATACAAGAAAAGAAGCGATGAAAAGCTGGAAATGGTCGGCCCTCTGGTGGATTTTCTTTACCAATATCACCTGCGGCATCGGTCTTTTGGCACTGGTATCTCCCATGGCACAGGAAATAGTTCATATGACACCGAAAGAAGCGGCATCATTGGTGGGAATCATCGGAGTCGTTAACGGAGGGGGCCGCATCATCTGGTCCACTATTTCAGACTGGATCGGCAGGGGACTGACTTATATCATTTTCTTTGCTTTTGAAATGATTGCTTTTTACCAATTGTCCTATATTACCGATGATTTCGGATTTAAATTATTGATATTGGCGATTATCAGCTGTTACGGCGGAGGATTTTCCTGTATGCCCGCTTACTTGTCCGATATATTCGGGGTGAAACAATTGGCGGCGATCCACGGAAGCATTTTAACCGCTTGGGGGATCGCCGGAGTGGCAGGTCCGCTGCTGTTGGCAGTCATGAAAGAAATGATCGGCGGCTACGAAGGAACGCTTTATCTCTTTTCCGGTATGCTGGGAATTGCTTTTTTGATTTCCTTGGGACTTCACCTTGCCAATATAAAAGAAAAACAAAACCGCTATGCGGCGGAGCAAAATGTAAGCAGTCAGGAATATTGAAAAATGACGAAGGGAGCTTTCCTCGGAAGGCTTCCTTTTTATTTGTATAAAAATTAATTTCATAGAAAAACCCTCTTTACCGAAAAAAACGGCAAGAGGGTTTTACAATTAAAATATACAGGAAATATATTACTTTCCTTCGGCAATTACAATACTTGAGGAGATTTTATTTTTTCCCCTGATATTCCCGATCCAGTTCCGCAAGATATTCATCGGAACAATCGCTCTTTACATAGGACTCTTCCGCACTCGGGAAACTTCCGTCCTGTACGGCGGCCTGATAGCTTTTATAGGAATCGATCATAGCCTTTCCGACTTCGCCGAAATGGCGGACAAACTTGGGACTGAAGTCAAGATTCATTCCCAACATATCCTGACTGACAAGAACTTGGCCGTCACAGTCTTTTCCTGCGCCGATACCGATAGTCACCATGTTCGTATGCTTTGTGATCAATCCGGCAAGTTTCGGCGGAACGCATTCAAGGACACACATGAAAGCGCCTGCTTTTTGTACAGCGAGGGCATCTTCCAATATCTGCCGTGCCTGTTCTTCCCCTTTTCCCTGCACTTTGAAACCGCCGAAAGCATTCCATGACTGAGGAGTCATACCGATATGGGCGCAAACGGGAATGCCTGCCGATGTGATGGCACGGATTTGCTCCGTCACTGTTGCACCGCCCTCCAGTTTGACCGCATTTGCACCGGTTTCTTTGATGAGCCTGCCTGCATTTTCCGTCGCCTGTTCCACCGATACCTGATAACTCATAAAAGGCATGTCCATGATGATAAAAGGCGTTTTGGCACCGCGGACGACACTGCGGCCGTAAATGATCATTTCATCTACGGTGACGGGAAGCGTGTCCGGATACCCCTGCATGGTCATGCCGAGGCTGTCTCCCACCAGAATGGTATGAATACCTCCTGCATCCACCAGTTTTGCCATACTGTAATCATAACAGGTGACTTGGGTAATTTTTTCGCCGTTTCTTTTCATTTCCAGTAATTTGGGAACTGTCATTCTCATGTTCGAATCCTCCTTCGATAATTGTGCAAGAAGTCTTCCATCGCACGGTAATCCCTTTCAGGATGCTTTTTCTTTGCCATGTCTGTCAGTTTGAGGGTCAGGCTGAGGTAGCCGGTTTTTTCCGTATCCGTATCCAAATTGTTCAAATGTTTTTCAACAGTGGAAATATCACAGCGTTCTGCCGCACCCGTAAGAGCAGCCACCGGCCCGTCTTTGATGATGTGGTCGATATTGCTCTTCATCAGCGGAGCGAGAGCTTCAACGGCAGTTTTTTCCGTAAAACCGCAGGACTCCAAAAGCTCTACGCTTTCTTGGGCAAGGGCGCACACCAGATTGCTTGCAATGGCGCAGGCAGCGTGATAGCGTACCTTGTCCGTCCCTGCAATGATGTGGGTCGCTGCCCCGAGGCGGGTGAGCCTGTCTTTCCAAAGGGAAAGATCGGGACCGTCCCCTTCAAGGCAAAAAAAAGCATCCCCCAATTCCTTGTAGCTTTCTTTCTTGCTACTGATAGGAAAGAGCGGATGGATCGAATATCCGTAGGCGCCGTACTCCTTGATCTGCGGAAATGCTTCCTCTGCAGATAATGCACCGGAGGTATGACAGATTTGTTTGTCTGAAATGCCGATACTTTTCAATTTTTCATAAACTGAAGTAATTTCCCCGTCCGGAACCGTCAAAAAAAGCGCATCACTTTCTTTTGCAATGTCTGCCAAAGACGCATAGCTTTTTGTTTCTGTGAATGCTGCGGCTTCCTCAGCGGACTCTCGATGCCTGCTGTAATAGCCGGTCACCGTAATCCCCCCCTCAGAAAAAAACTTGCCGAGGGAGAAGCCAACTTTTCCTGCTCCGATAAAACCAATTTTCATAGTATCACCTGACTTTCGTAAAAATACGTGTCTTAGGTGATGCAGCTTTCCTTCCTTTCCGAAATCAACGAGGGCATTTCATGTACAGTCGGTATAATTAACGTTACTACGAAATATCATCCGCTTATGCGATAATAGCATAGAAGATAGGGGGTGTCAATGAAAAAGGGCTTTTTTACTGCTTTTTTCACGAATGTCACATGAAAATACTCCGTCCGATCTCGTTTCGGGAAATCTCTTTTTATGAGGGCATGAAATATTTTGAAACTTCTCCCAAAAATGAAACAGCGATCAAAAAAGCCTGCCCGATCTATTTTCTATCGAGAGCAGACTTTTTGCTTGTGTATTTAAATGATTTTTCAAATGACAGGAACGGAAAATCTACGATTTTTACTGCTGAGCCTCTTGTAATTTTTCCATATATAACTTCATATTTGCCGTCAGATCCGGTCCTTCCGTCTGAAGAGCGCCGCCGACGAGGAATATCGTGTCCGGCCCGTAGATCTGATACATTTTCTTGAAAAGCTGCCATCTCATTCCGCCGCTTGGAACGGGGAAGGACGGTTTCAGATCCGCCATTCTTGTTTCCGTGCCGTCGCAGATTCGTTGGCAAACATCCTGTGAAAAGGGGAAACGGCCGCCGAAACCGGTAAAAATGACCGCATCGGCACCGGCAAGACGGCTGATCTGTCCGTAATAGCAGAAGGGAGAAATACCGCAGTCCTCTTTCAATACGAGAGCACCCGAAAAAGAAGGATGAAGATAGATCGGCAAATTAAATTCCTTATCTTTCGATAAATCACGGATCAGAGAAAACCCGAGAAGCCCCGGAGAAGCCATAATACCGCCGGCACCCAGTTCCTTTGCTTTGAATGCCCGTTCCAAAAATGTAAGACCGTCAGCGGTGCAGTTGGCTATAAAAAGAGAAGAACCGCCCGTTTTTGCATTGGCTTCATTCACCGCATCCACGCAGGCCCGGACTCGCTCTTCAAAAGGAGCATATCCTTGATCGAAGAGACTGTGATCGTCCTTGATCAGAGGACATCCGCCGAGAGCCAGACGGTAGACCATATCGGCAAATTCTTCCGTGCTACGTCCCAAAGGCTTGATGGCGGACATCATGACAGGCCCCGTCTCCACGCCGCAAAGATCACGGATACCGTTCCTTCCGAAACGAGGACCGGGAAAATCATTATACATGAAATCGGGAAGCTCAAAAGACATCAGGCGGATACCGGGCTGGAGACTTGTATTTCCGAAAAGCATATTCAGAAGCTCCGTGAATTCCGATCCGACCGCATCGGGTTCATAAGAAATAGTGGCATTGAAAGTGCCGGGAGCGCCTTTTTTGATCTCTTCGATCTGGCCGACTATCGTATCGCCGATGGGCGTATTTTCCACCAACTCATAAGGACATTCCACCGTCTGCTCTACAGCCACACCAAAAGCCAGTTTTTTCGCTTCATTGTAATCGGAAGCAGTGATTTGGTAAGTAGCGGTAAAACGATGAGAATTTTTTAAATCTTCATTTAATTCATGAAATAATTCACTTTCAAAAAAGAAATTTTCAGACATAAATACCTGCTTTCTAAGAGAGTTACCTGTATTCCTTATGCTTTGCCGTATCATCGGAAAGCCAGTACAAAGGCCTGTTCTTCGACTCCTCATAAATACGGCTGATATATTCGCCTATAACGCCGAGACCCACCAAATTGGCAGCACCGAAAAAAGAAATCAATATCGTCACGGTGGTCCAGCCGGGCACGGCATTTCCCATAATATAAGAATACAAAACATGGAAAATCAAGAGTATGCCGATGATCCCCGAAAGAGCACCTACATAAAAAGCGATCCGTAGAGGGACGGTGGAATTGGTCAAAATACCGTCCATGGCAAAATGAAGCATTTTCCGCATGGAAAATTTAGACACACCCGCATGACGGGCAGGCGCCTTAAACTCTATCGTGGTCTGTTTAAAACCTAAACCGCCGACGATACCGCGGATAAAACGGCTGTGCTCACGGAAACGGAGAAAAACATTGAGAGCCTTTCTGTTTATCAGACGGAAATCGGAACCCCCGGGAGTCACCGGAGTTTTAGAAATAGAATTGATCACCTTGTAGTAACCGGCAGACGTTATCTTTTTCACGATCCCCGAATCCTCCGTAGAAGTCCGGACTGTCTGTACAATATCATACCCTTCCTTCCACTTTTCAATGAGAAGAGGGATCAATTCCGGCGGATGCTGCATATCTCCGTCCATGGTGATCACCGCATCACCCTCGGCAAAATCCATACCGCAGGTGATGGCAATCTGATGCCCGAAATTTCTGGCAAAAGTAAGCGCCCGTACATGAGGATCCCTCTCAGCCAGATCATGAATCAATTCATCAGTCCTGTCATAAGAACCGTCATTGATATAGATCAACTCATAATCCATGCCGACCTCTTCCATGACTTTCGTGACCTCATCATGGAAAAAAACAACATTATCTTCCTCATTGTAAACAGGTGTAACAATAGAAATCATAGATAACCCCTTTGAAATACCGTTAACTTTTTTATTATATCATGCATTCCCGCCGTCCTGATAGAAAAAGCAAAATAAAAGATAAGAAAACAAGTAAATCGTATCTTTCATTTTATATTTATCGAAGAAGGAGGGAAATAAAAATTTATTCCCTATCATAAGCAATATCACCGCAGCCTGTTTTACAAGCCCTCGTATTCTGTTACCGCGAATGATGGAAGAATGTATCTATTTTATATCGGAAGGGGTAAATAGGATGTGAATTTCTTATAAAATATTTTTAAACAAATCAATGATCAGTTACAAAAAACTCGTTCCTTCTATCCGGGTTTCTCCGACAGATTCTTTTAGATTCACCCTTTCGTTCGGGGACGCCTTTTGAAGAATATTTTTATCTCCCGATAAAATAACTTAATTATACCTTTATAAATAAATGGTATATAATAAAAATAATATTAATGAAGATAACAATAGAAAAACAATTATGAATGTGAACGGAGAGGTATCAGCAAAGGGGGATATGGAATCGGTGCATCCTACGGGAAGGGAAAAGGATGGAATGAAGAACATATAGTCACGCATACCCCGTCCCAGATCACCGCTGCGGACACGGCAGCCCTTTCCGGCGGAAACGATATCACCGTCAAAGGCGGAGTGATTCGAGGAGACAAAGTGACAGCCGCGGCAGGAAGAAACCTGTCCATAGAAAGCGAACAAGACAAGAAAATCTACAACGAAACAAGTAAATCATCAGGGATATCTGTCAGCTACACCCCGGGAGCCTCCGTATCCGTGAGCGGAGGAAAAGGAAAGACAAATACGGAATCCGTCTATGAAAGCGTGACAACCCAAAGCGGTATCTATGCGGGAGAAAAAGGATATGACATAGATATTGGGGGAAATACAGATCTCAAAGGAGCCATCATAGACAGCAAGGCGGAAAAAGAAAAGAACCGGCTTACCACCGGAACTTTGACATGGGAAGATATAGACAATAAGGCGGAATATGAAACGGAAGCAAGCGGAATCACCGCCTCCACCGATGCAGTATCCAAACTGAATCCTGCGGGACTGGGCTATGTACCGACAGTGCCCGTGAAAGGAGAATCGGGAAGTACTACCTATACAGCCATAGCCGACAGCATTATCACCACGACAAAAGAAAAGACAGCGAAAGAAATAAACCATGATACAGAAAACGCAATGAATGCACTTTCTGAAATCTTCGACAGACAGACGGCAGAAGAGAAACAAGAGTATGTAAATATACTGTCCCGAGTAGGATATCGACTTATAGGAGATATGGCGGGACAAAAAGAAAAAGAACTGTATCAAAAAGCAGAAGAAGCGAAAAAAGCCGGTAATATGACACAGGCGGAAAACTACGAAAAAGAAGCAGAGAAATGGAGTGAAAACGGAACCAACCGAATCGCCATGCATGGAATCATGGGAGCCTTGGTCTCGAAGGAAGCGGGGGCAGGGATAGGGAAAGGACTGACAGGAGCGGGACTGAATGCCTTTCTGCAAAAAGAACTGGGAAAAATAGAAGACCCGGAAGCACATAAAATGGCAAGTGCCGCCATAGGATATATAGCAGGAGGAAAAACAGGAGCAGCCATAGCATGGCAGGCAACCACTTTCAACTACCTGACCCATGAACAGTATGAACAATATCTGGAAGATATAAAAAATGCAAAGACAGAAGAAGATAAAGAGCGATTGAAAAAAGACTGGGAAGCAATAGATGAAAGGCAAAGATATCTGCCGATATCAAGATCGGGGACATATTGGGACTTGAAGACAGGGAAATCCTTTATAGTCAAAGAAGGAGGAAGTCTATTAGAACCGGTATTAGTTACAGGAATACGTGCGCAGGGAGACACGATATTTGAGAGTGCAATATCAAGCGGAATCAATGTTAAAGTGGCAAAATACTTAGGAAGAGAGACCGTTATAGGAGATGCACTTACACTGCCATGGGATATAGCTAATGATGCAGATATTAGTAAGTATGGGATACAAGGAGCAAAAAGGAGAGTTGGTATTGATATTTATGGGAATTTAATATTGATTCCAATCACCGTTTTTGCAGGAGGTACATTAGGAATTGCTGAAGGCGTTGTTGGTGCAGTGGTAATAACGAAGATTAAAGAAGATATAGCACCACCCTTGATGGAAACTGAAAGAAAGAAGTCAGATGATAGTTATATTATAGATATGAATGAAGGAATAGATTGATCTTGTGGAGGATGATAAATGGATATTATTATATTTATGGCTTATATAATTATTGGGATAAGATGGCTTTTAAAAGGGGTGATTTGGGGAGAGTTTTCTTCTCATACTAATTGGAAAATTATAACAATAAAGGCTTTTATCTTATTAATGGTTCCGTTGGCATTATTTATTTATAATTTTAATGAAAGCGGTAACCAAGGTGTGTTGCTGGAAATGTTAGTACTGGTATTATGTCAAATTGCAGATTATTTATTGTTTAAAGAAATGCAAAGAACACTTATTAAATCTATTAATGTTGAGATGGCAGAAAAATTTAATAAAGAACTTAAACATCAAAAGTCTAAATTTCAAATCAGGATAACTGCGTTAAGCATAATTGTATTTATGGGACTATTGTCTTACTTTTTTACATATTAATGCTTAAAATTTTTTGACATGGGACGATATAGATAATAAAGCGGAATATGAAACAAGCGGAAAAGGAATTTCCTACAGTACAGGAGCTGTACCGCTTAATGCACAAGGTCTGCTCTCAGATATGATACCCTCCGTGAAAGACGATGATCGCAGTACGACAAAGACCGCCGTAGCGGAAGGGGAAATTACAATCAAAGAGAAAACAAACCAAAGACAAGATATAGAGAAACTAAACAGAGACACGGAACACAGCCTGAGCAGATTGCAAGAGATCTTCGACAAGGCAAAAACGGAAGAAAAGCAAGAACTGATACACATGATGAATATGGTGGGAAATAAAGTCATCCATGAAGCAGCAGAGCACTACAACTGGAAAGACGGATCGGAAGAAAAAATGCTTCTTCACGGAGCCTTGGGAGCATTGACAGGAAAGATGAGCGGAGGGAATGCCCTCGCAGGAGCCCTGTCGGGAAGTATCAATGAATATGCCGTAGGATATATAGAGAAAACAAAAGGAAAAGAATGGATGGCAAAACATCCCGATGCCGTACAAGCCATCAGTACAGCCTTAGGCGGGATAGTAGGGAGTGTAGCAGGAGACGGAAGCACGGGAGCCTATACGGCACAGATGGGAACGAAGTGGAATTATTTAGATGAGGAAATAGAGGCCGCAGAAGAGAAATCCTCAAATTTCTATGAAAAATATAAGTACAAAGATGATAAGGGAGATATTCATATAATCTCAATACAAGAAATTCTTGAACATATTCCACCCGATGTTAAAGATGGGTTATCAAATGATATTGCTAAAGGAGTAGCAGAAGATGGAACCCTTCGTGCGATTAATTGGCTGTCAAAATATACAAAATCAAATTATCCTGAACTGGAGCGTATAGCCCCGGGAAGTTTTGGTGGAATAAAATTTTTGAATAGAGTAAAAAATGTAACCGGCTATGTAGCATGGATATCATTATATTTTGAAGTCGCGACACATAATAAAAGTGAAAAAATTAATGAAGTAGAGCGAGGAGAAGCATATGAGTAAAAAAAATGATATTCATACGATAAAAAGTAAAATTAAAAATATATATGATTTTTTTAGCGGGAGTGACATTTGTTTTATGATAGGATGTGTAATTGCCGGTATTGCGCTATATTTTGATTATAAACTGCTTGGGATTATTGCATTCTGTATACTTCTTGTAGCGAGAGTTACCGGATAAGTGATTTGGCACAGAAATATGAGGAATATGAGTATGGAATGTTTATTGGGAATTGTATCGATATTCCTATTAATTACTTTTTATATTGTACGAATTTTGGCGATTCAAAATTACAAACAGTTCTTCGGAAACGAAAGACGTTAGTGGAAATGATAATAATGATTTAGTGATATTAAAACAAATAGATACGTTACAAGAAATTGCTATAGATGAAATTTGCAGTACTTTATCAAAGGCAGGTATTTCCCAAATGAGCACCATAAAAAAACAAGGTAATATCTTTTGGAATAAGTTAAAGTAAAGACGGCTATGAAATCTGAATACAGAGATCGAGTAAGAGTGTATGTAATGGGTGTAGGGACGCCGCAGATAGGTGGAGACATGGGTGGAACCGAAAATGTCTCGGACCGTGTAGAAAGAATGAAGAATGAAATAAAAGACGGCACAACTATCCGAGATTGAGGGGAAACGCATGAATACCTTAGATAATAAAGTTTTAATAAAAAAAGTTGGGAAAGTGATTTTAAAACTCTTGTTGATTTTGGTGGCATTCTTATTTATAGGAAAAGTATGTGAGACCTATATTGAATATGCTTCCGAATCTGTGCGGAAAGAGATGTACGAACATATTCCGGACATAAAAATTTATGAATCAGATAAAATTCTAAAAGATGAACTTAAAATTGTTTCTCGTATGCCGGATAGAGCATTTTCTTCGAAATCTTTTATTCTGCCAACCAAGGGGAATATTGTAAAAGACTACTATGCGGAAGAACTGTTGAAAAGAGGTTGGATTAAAGGGAAAAATGCCAAAGGGGAGGATTTTTACATTCATACGGATAAGTATGATGAATTTAATTTTTATAAGGATGGGTATACTTTAACATGGTCATCTTCAATTCCTTTGGATAAAGATCCGAATACAATTATTTGGGGAACAATGGAAGAAAGAAGATATGTAATCGTTATAAAAAAGGCTTAATAAATATTATTGAAATATGGAGTAGGACTACCGCAATTAGGGGTTAGTGGAGATTATACTGACCTATTAGATAATAAAGAGGTAGACAAATGGTTTCAAAAATAAAATACCGGAAATTAGTCCTGAGATTATTAGGATTTGCCATGATAATATTGATTTGCATTTTAGTCAACCATTTAGAATCAAGAAAGCCTGAAATAGAGGTAAGAAAAAGCGTTGCAGAGATCAATGTTTATAATGAAGAGAGTAAATTAGTAGATTTATTACAGTTCAACTATAGAACTGCTAAGTACTATATTCTTACAGGGACACTTCAATCTTATGGAGATCAAACAAGTATTATAGATTATTATCAGAAATGTTTGAAGGATACCGGGTGGAAATTTATGGGAAATTCAGAAAATATAGATTATTCGAACAATCGAAAAATAGGGGATTCGTTTAATTTTCAGAAAGAAGACTATGAGCTGGTGTTATATTTTAACACTCAGGATCTGCATAATTACAAAAAAGGTGGCGGGAAAAATTTGTTAAAGTATTCTGTAGCAATTTATCCTAAAAAATAAAGAGGAGAGCATAATTCATGTCCGGTCATAACAAATGGGGGAATTTTTCTGTGGTTAATATTTATTTTTTTATTATGACAGGAATTCTTTCTGTTATTTACTGTATTGAAAAAATCTACACGAGAAAAATTATACTTATGGATTTTTCTGACTATATTTTTCTGATTCTGATTTTACTGATGAGTATTTCTTTAATATGTGCAGGAATACTACAGGTTCAAGGGAACGCTCAGATATCTATTATTCATACATTGATAAAGTTATTTTGGTACCCTGATGAATATTACATAAGGAGAAATAATCATACTCGGATTAGTAAGATCAAGCACTATCTGGGAATTTTGATTATTGTCATGGCTACTTTTTTTATGGGAGTTGTCTTTTTTTACTGGAATCAGTCAATTCTATTTGAAATTATTTTAAAAATCTCTATTCTTATGAATACTATAATGTATGCCAGAAAGTATCTGATGTAATGTGTTAGGAGTTTATACAGTTGTCATTTGCAAGGACTTAGTATAAGAGTGGTCATAGACAGCAGGGTGGAAAAGGAAAAGAACCGGTTTACTACCGAAACTTTGGCAAGAGAAGATATAGACAATAAAGGGGAAAAAACAGGATATAGGGGAATTTAAAAAGAAAGGTACGAATGGGGGGACCGTACCTTTCTTTTTATATGTTATCGGTTAGAGAGAAAGTAAAAGTTTTTTTATAAATTTATTATCAGTTGCGGGGGTGAATTTCTTATTCTCTTACGTCGGGGTTTTCCCGATTGATTCTTCTGTGATCATCTTTCCGTTCATGATGGTCTTTTTTCTGGTGATATTTGGCATCTTTGTCTTTTACATGGTGCCGTTTTTCATAGTCACGGTAGGGGTCGTGCTTTTTGTTCTCATCCCTTCTGAAGCCGTCGTGATGTCTTTTTTCGTTATTTTTGTAGTGACGGGGAGCTCTTTTTTCAGAATCTCTGTATTCTTTATGTCTTTCTTTTCGATGTTCTCCTCTGAATTCGGGGTGTATTTCTTCGTCCATGCCTTTGTTGTGGAGAGCGATCCGGTAGTCTCTGCCTTCGTTTTCTTTGTTTTGGAGGGCGATTCTGTAGTCCCGTCCTTCATCTCTTATTTCCTGCTGCGGCTCCGGAGAGGAGAAATCAGCGGCGGAGGCGGTTTGGGAAGACAGGGCGGAAGCGGTAAGAACGGTCAGGCCTGCTGCGGAGATAATGATATACTTTTTTAATTTTTGCATAATACATCCTTCTTTCTTTACATGATACTCAATAAATTAATAATCAGACACAAACAAAAAATCAATTGGAATTTCGTTCCCCGTTATTTTTCTGAGGGGGAACATTTTTATCTGCAGAAGACGGAGTTTTGTCTTCAGAGAAAGCTTTTCTTTCGGGAGACGGAGGCATCATTCTGTCGCCGTCGTGCATCGGGCCTTTCCGGTGCCGGTCATCTCTTTGGAAGTGTTCGGATATCTTCGCCCGATTATTTTCCATCCATTGATGATGGGAGGAGATATCATTGACCAGAAATGAACCGACGGTGAGTAAGAGGAAGAGCATGGAAAGTACCATACAGACAATAATTTTTTTCATTTCTGCTCACCGCCTTTCTCTGTGTTTGCAGGTAAAACATCGGTGATTTCCGAAGCGATATTTCCGGCGGGATTGTCCGATGAGGGGGTATTTTTATTTTCTTCCCGTTTCCGGCTTTTATATAAATCCTTTCCCAAAGCACCCATGAAATAGATGGAGAGGGCGGCAAAAATGCCTGTGCCGGCGAGGCCGATCAAAGTGATCGGATGAAGTCCCGGCAGGGGGGCCGCTCCCATGATGGGGGTGAAATGGATGGAGAGGAGATAGATGATCAATGCGGTGATACCGAACACGAGAATGGCAATGACCGCACAAATGGCATAAAAGATTTTTACGAGAATGGAAGCGGTCACATTGGCGGCATCGGGGATCTTCGGGCTTAATTCATTCCATGTATCGGCCGCTTTCTTTTGCGTCTTATCTGCCAATATTTCAGCCTGTTCGGAGATTTTTTCTATTTTTCCTTTTTCACTGACGATGCCTTCCGCTTGATAAGATTGGTAAATGTCTTCGGGATGGCCCAGTTCTTTTGTGATTTGTTCATCCGTCAGGCCCCGTTCTCTCGCTTCGGCAAAGTGAGCTTTATAGTCGGTGAGGATCTCTTCTACATCCTCCGATTTGACGCTGCGGAAATAGTATCGCAGCAGATCTAAAAATTCTCTTTCATTCATTCCCGTTTCCTCCTTCTGAAAGAAGTAAATTGACAGCTTTTGTGAACTCCGCCCATTCCTGTACGGATTCGGTGTATTCGGAATGACCGGCATCGGTGATCCGGTAGTATTTTCGCGGAGGCCCGTTATGAGATTCCGTCAGATAGGTATCGACAAGACCGTCTTTTTTGAATCGGTTGAGAAGGGGGTAAATCGTTCCTTCCGACATCTCTATATATTTGGAAATTTCAGTGACAAGTTCATACCCGTAAAAATCTTTTTTCCGAAGCATGGACAGAACTACAATTTCCATGACTCCTTTTTTCAATTGAATATTCATAGTCCTTCCTTTCTCCGTAAAACAGTATGGAAGTTCTCGGGATACGTTCAATATATCATATGGTACTTTGCAATGCAAGATACTTATCAATGCATAAATCATAAACAAAAAATAAAGCAGAATCATTTTTTGACCGCAAGTCGTAATTTCCTGCGGAAGGAAATAGGAAGAGGAGCATATCGAATAAAATCGAAAAATAGAAAAGTGACTGAAATCGTAGGAAAATGAAAAGAGAAGCGGCTGTTTAGAAAAAATTTAGAAATAGAATACATTCATTGAAGAGGCAGATCGTTTTTTCATTGCCGAAGTGATAAAAGGCGGAGATTTCATAAAGATGTATTGACTGATGAAATCGGTGCAGAGGGGGACATAATTATTAGGGATGAAGAATAGGTGATCAAAAAATAAGGGGGGAGAGAAAAATATTTTTAATTGTTGTGTTGACAAAAGAAATAAAAGCAGGTATGATTTCCTTAATTTAAAAGCTAAAAGCCGGGAACGAGAAAAAGTCCTGTTACAGATGGCAAAGAGAGCCGGTGGTTGGTGTAAACCGGTGCGAAGGACAAGACGAACTCTCTCGTGAGCTCCTCATTGAAATGCAGTAGATGAAGGCGTATATCCACGTTACGGATCGGAGCCGCAAGTATAATGCAGGGTGGTACCGCGAAAAGAATTCGCCCCTGTCCGATTTTTGTCGGGCAGGTTTTTTTATTACCCGTCCGCAAGTATAATGCAAGGTGGTACCGCGTCAAACGCCCTTGCCCGATTTTTCGGGGAGGGCATTTTTTTATACACGGCTCCCCGAGGGATAAACGGGAGTGGTACCGCGCAAAGCGCCTCTCTGCATCAATAGCATGTTGCAGGGAGGTTTTTTAGTGAAAATTTGATGAAATACAGGGAGGAATGCAGATGAATTTCAAAAAAATGATGAAAAGGGCAGTTATTTTTTCCATGACCGCTGTCATCGCTTTCGGTGTTGCCGGATGCGGAAAGAAAGAGGAAAGTCACTCCGAAGGGAAAAACAGTGTAAGGATAGGATTTGTGACGGCTCTGAGCGGCGGGGCGGCAGCTTACGGGAAATCGCAGGAGGAAGGGATCCGTTTGGCGGTATCGGAAATAAATGAGAAGGGAGATATCCCTGTGGAGATACTGACGGAAGATTCTAAAGGTGTACCGGGAGATGCCATCAATGTCACTAAAAAATTGATTCAGGAAAAGGTAAGCGTGCTCATCGGGCCGATGACATCCAATGAAGCCAAGGCGACGGGACCGGTCACTCAGAATGCAAAAGTGCCTGTATTGGCGATATCGGTGACGGCGGAAGGAATGACCGACATAGGAGATTATATATTCAGAAATTCCGTGCCCGAATCGGTGAATATTCCGCAAACGGTGAGAAAAACCAAAGCTTTATTAAATTATAAAACAGCAGCCGTTCTCTATGCCCATGATAATGAACAGCATGTGACGGCAAAAAAATATTTTGAAAAGACTTTGCAGGAAGAGGGCGTGGATATCGTCGGTACGGAAGCGTTCGGAAGCAAAGACAGCGAGTATTCCGCACAATTGACGAAAATACAGCATGCCGCTCCGGATGTGATCATTCTTTGTTGTTATTATCAGGAAGGCTCCCGCATTTTAAGGAAGATGAGAGAAATGGGAATGAATCAGCCCGTTCTGGGAGATAACGGGTTTGTTTCTCCCGAATTGGGAAAAATGGCGGGTTCGGCAGCGGACAATGTTTATGTTTCGTCCATGTGGTCTTCCGAGAGGGAGTCGGAAAAAACAAAAAAATTTGTAGAAAATTATAAAAAGGCATACGGTCATGAACCGGATCAATTTGCTGCTGCCGCGTATGACGGCGTTTATATGGTGACGGAGGCGGTTATAAGAGGGGGCTCCGGCAAAGACAGGAAAAAGATCAGAGATGCTTTGGCAGAAATGAAAAATTTTGAAGGGGTCTGCGGTACGTTCAGTTTTGATGAAAACAGGAATCCTCAAACAGAACTCATTTTGCTCCGGATGAAAGACGGCAAATTTTCAGCGGTGAAGCGGTAAAACAAATCATGCATAAAAGGCAATTTCTCTTTACTTTGTGATATACTATATAAAAATAAGAGAGGCGGCGATCGTATGAAAATAGGGAAAATCATAAGTCTTGTATTGGCTATATTGTTCTTTTCCGGAGGATTTGTCCAAGGGAAAGAATGGCTGGCGGGACCCGCCTTGATCGCAGGGGAGAAAAGCAAAGTATACCGGACGGTAGAAAGGCGCATGGATACGAGTGTGACGAGGGTGCCCGGCTATGACGGGGATAACCTTTCTTTCAAAAAACGGTTCAATGAGAGAATGGAGAAAGAAGCGGACTATTTTTTGACTTCTTTAAACGGGAATCAAAAAAAGAGAAGGAAGATAAAGTGGAAAGTATCCGGCTGGCTCCAATGGCAGGAAGGGAAGAAGGGAGATTTCAACAGCATCGTCCTTGTAGAATCCGTCATGTATGAAAAAGCGGCTCATCCCATTAATTATGTCAAGGGGATTACCTTGGACAGAGATGGAAAAAGGTTAACGTTTTCCGGTTTGAAAAGCATGATGCCCGAGCTGACTTTGGAAAAGCTTAAGAAAGAAACGGCAAAGCAGGCAAGAAAAAGGAATTTGCCTTTATTTCCGAATTATACGATCACCGAATTTCCGAAAGAATTTTATATAGGAACGAATAACCATGTCTATTTTATTTTCCAGCAATATGATATTGCCCCTTATTCCACGGGATGGATTATGATCGATATGGGGAGCCTTTCGTAACATAAAGACGGGACAGATGTCCCGTTTTCTTATAATAATCATCTGTATTGAAATATCGGGATCCGAACTCTTCGGCGAAAGCAGAATGCTTGAGAGATCGGATCTTCTCTTTATTTTAAAAAGGATATACAATTATATAATAAAAAACGGAGGTTATTATGGATCCGGGGATCATACTTTCTTTTATAGGGGCTACGGTTTTATTTACACTGGCACCGGGGCCGGATAATATGTATTTGACTGCCAAAAGCCTTTCCGTCGGTGCGAGAGCGGGTATTGCGCTGGCACTGGGGCTTTCTCTGGGACCTGCTTTTCATACGGTGCTTGTCATGGCAGGAGTTTCTGCTTTTATAAAGAATTCTCCCGAAGCTTTCAGACTGCTTACGGGACTGGGAATATGCTATCTTTTATTTTTGGCATGGAAGGCGTGGCGGGCGAAACCGCAGGCACAGGATTTTTCGGAAGAAGGAAATGATTTTTCTTTCTTTGCTCTTACCCGTCAGGGAATTTTGATGAATGTTCTCAATCCGAAAGTTCTTTTATTTTTTATGGCGCTTTTGCCGCAGTTTGTAAAATTGGAAAGTTCCCTCTCCCCGGCATGGCAGATCGGGATATTGG
>ERZ506896.254-NODE-254-length-47444-cov-5.829201_pt1 | contig 47444 bp, 54 predicted proteins | sample MGYA00513176_ERZ506896 | MGnify/ENA metagenome assembly ERZ506896
CCGCAGCGGCGTATTTTAAGCGTTTCGGCCGTCTGGCTCTCGTAGTGCTGCATCACTTCAAACGGCGCCTCCCAGCGGTTGAGGTCGCGGTAATCAACGACATCCCCTGCCGCCCAGGTCCTGCCGCTGTAATCCAGCCCAAATGCCCGAGCGAGTTCCCCGCAGCGATCTTCAATCAATTGTAAATTGGCCGCCGAATAAATGGCCCGAACGGTAAACGGCGTGAAGCCATAGCCCCACGCCGTGCCGAATATTTTGTTGTATGTGTCCGCAACAGTCTTGCAGTTTTGCAAAATCCTGTTGAAAGCCAGGGCATTATTGTTGTTTGCCTGGCCGCCCTGCACCAGGTCAAACGTCTCGCCGTCGTCCGTTACATACAGGTCAAGATAGTCCCGGGGCGTCCAGCCCGTCTTGATATGCATCAGCCGCCACCTCCCAGATTGATCACCCAATCCGGCTGGCGGACGGTGGTGCGCATCTGCATCGCCCCGTCGTAATCGATCTCCTGCTTGATGATTATGCCATCAAGGGGGCCATATTTGCCTTCCACGGTTACCGGATCACCCACCTGCAGGGACGCATTCCCGCGCCAGTTGCAGGTGATATCCGCCTTGCCGTAGGCCGGGCGCAGATACCACGACCAGGCAAGACCGCCCCCGAGACCGACCGGGATCGGGTTGTCGACGGACATGCGGTTTTGGTCTTTGTTTACAACGCCTTCGGCCTCAGATGTCCCACTGCCGGGGTTATCTTCGATCTTGCGCCCGTACAGATGGATTGTGACGCTGTACTCATCCTGGTCCGTAAACGTCGCGTCCGTCTTGACAGTGATGCGGATCGCGTAGGACGTGGCCGACACCAGCGATACCTTAAAGTCGCTTGCATAGGCGTGCGCCACCTCGCAGCGGGTGTAGGCGACCGGCTCCTCCGTGGTGGCCGTGTAAGTGACGGCTACGCCCTTGGCGGTCTGTATGGTCGCGGTGGCCGCGAGAATCTCCTCGCCATCGCCAGAATACTTATGCCAGGTGTAATCGATCCCGCCGAGCTCCTCGCGGGCCTCAATGGATGGATGCTCGTAAGATTGATCCAGCGGGATTGTGGCAACCGATGTGCGGTCTATGCTGCGCAGGCGGGCGTTGCCGTCCGGGTCGACATACAGCAGCTTGCGCAGGTATTGCGATACATACCGCAGGCACTCCAGGCGGCCGGTGTCCTTGCTGAAGGCTGTTGGGGCGCTGCCGGTGAAATCCGTCGCCGGAATCCAAGGGCTGGCCCCAAGGCCAAGCACGAAATCGGCCAGGCTCTGGTTATGGAGGTGGTCGATGGAACGGACGTTTGGCTTCGCGGCGTTTTGCAATTTGCCCAGAACATCAACGGCCTGCAGCTCGCCCGTACCACCCTTGCTGGTTGCCTTGGGGCAGTAGTAGGTACCGTACTTGACATACTCCGGCTTATGCCGGCCGTCGGACACGCCGATCCAGACGGTCATGATCTGATCCGACCGGACAGCAGATGCCACGCCCGCGGGGTTCGCCGGATCAAACATACCCTGCGGATCGGGGTAAGTCAGGGTACATTCGCCGGTGGGGATGGATTGGTTGGTGGGATCGGATTCGGAGATCAGGTTGCAGCTGTACAGCGTATCCCCGGTGGCCTCGAACAGCACACCGTTTGCGATCTCGCGGATGCGGGCTCTATGAAACGGGTGGCTCCAGCGCGATATTGTCACGGTCACGGTATCATAGGCCGCCTTGATGCCGGTGATGTACGCAATGGGCTGGTCATTGTTGCGGATGTGCCATTCCTGATGGTAAGTTTCCGTGGACGATGCGCCGTCAATGACCACATCAAAGTCCACGGCATATTCACCGCCGGTGGGATCAAAGCAGATGGTCAAAACGCTGGTAACGCCGCCGTTGCGGGTGGCGGATAATTTGACGGCGTCTGCGGCAAACAAGCCGTCTTTGTCAGATAAAGCGTCCGAGAGATAGCCATAGACCTGCCCATCCCATCCATTGACCAGCGCGCGGCCGTCGAGGGGCGTGCGGTTGTATTCGGCGCTGGCATAGAGACGGTGGGGCGATGATTTGTCCCACTGGATGGGCATGCAAAGGCTATGCGCGGTGCCGTGGGCGTTGATGTTCGTTGGCCAGCTGGGTGGGTCAAGCCGGACGACGAGGTCTGTGCGGCGTTCAGGGGCGGCGCTATAGGTGTGGTATTCTTGGGGGACGGTGAGCATGGGGAGGCCTCCTTTCGGGTATAGCAAAAGCGCCTACCTTTATTAAGATAGACGCTTGCGCTATTCATTTGCTGTGCTCAAAATTGAACTCAGCTTGCGTACTTCACGCGGTAGTTCTTGCCCTTCGCCGCGATCGGGCGGGGATTTCCGTGCTCGGCCAGCCAGTCGCGCACCATGTCGAGCACCGGGGCCTTGTAGCGGTCGTAGTCGGCTGCGTGGCCGTTGCGGTCATAGGGCGCGTGGATAATCATCTGCTCCGGGATTGCGAGGGTGGAGACGATTGCGCCGACAGCCTGTGCATGGGGCTTACCGGAGGCTTCGGACAGGATTCCAAGCGCTTCGGCCATCTCCGTGAAGTCATATGTAAGCTCATCCACCTCCAGCGGCGGCGTGGGGAGCTTTAAGCCCTCGTTGCGGTAGAGATCGGTCAGGGCCAGCACCTTGTAGCTTGGCTGGATTCCGGCGCTGTCGTAAGCGTCAATGAGCATCCGGGCGGAGCGGTTGGCTGCATTCAAGGCCATTGCACGGGCGCGGAGCTTGCGGGATTCGTCGTCCAGAGAATAGCTGCCGGTTTTGCGGATCGTCGGTAATACATCATCAAAAACCCAGCGTTCAAAATCTTCAGCAGCGGGAAGCTGAGAATGAGTTATAAGCCGGTACACGTCGCCTTCGGGGATAAAAAGTAACTCTTGAAATCCTCCTGTGGTAGGGGTGCCCCGTTTTAGGGCACCCTTGCAATGCGCTGCAATCGCGTTCTGCGGCTTGGCATAGCCCAAAGCCCGCGCCACATCAGCACCGCAAAACAACGGTTGACCTTCTTCCTCAACTACACGAACACTTCCAAAGTTCTTGTTTTCAAAAACTCTTAAATCGTTCATAATCGTTTCTCCTTAAATTTAGGCATAAAAATACCTCCATCAAAATCAAAATAAGTGGCTTCGATTTGACAGAAGTATCCCGTTATAGTATGATATTTATGACGGGATACTTCCTGTCGGCAATAACGGTTTCGCTCGACTGTGGTAGGGAGGGCGATTCCGTTATTTTTTTTGTGCCAAATGCTCCAAGACAATCATTCTTATCAATGCGCTCACGTTAATTCCTTTTTCATTGGCTTCATCTTTGAGTTTGGATAAAGCCTCTGGAGGCAGAAATGTACTGATTCTCTCGGTATTGGCTTTTTTCTTGGGAGACAACTGATCACCTCCTACAAGCACATTATATGTACATGTTATGTGCATGTCAAGAGGCTTTTGAAATATTTTTTAGTGCGAACCCCAAGCAAACACGAAACCGCCGGGAGATTCGCACTTGATTTTTAGTTTTTTTTCCGTTTTCAGCGTTTTGTATGTGTCGGATGCTTGCAAATTCCTGTAAAATATGCTGTAATAAAGGAGCAAAGACAGGCAAGTGATTGGCTGTGTTTGCTGTCGCTCTCCATGTGGGGAGCGTGGATTGAAATCAATTTGATTTTTTTGACGTTTATCTCGTCAAAATGTCGCTCTCCATGTGGGGAGCGTGGATTGAAATGCGCTGGCGTCGTTTATATTAGGTTGGCAATTGAAGTCAGGCTCCGCGAGGGCCTGTGGATTGAAATACGGATTGCCGAATGTTTTCCGTGCGCAAGTAGCTGTCAGGCTCCACGTGGGGCCTGTGGATTAAATCTTTACAAAATCTCCCTCTTGTGTTATTGTGAGAACTGTAATATAGAGGGAGGTTTTGTTATGTTTTGTAAAAATTGCGGTAAACAAATTGATAATGATTCAAGATTTTGCCCGGAGTGCGGGGCGGAGGTAGATCGCAATGAAGATGAAAACATACAGCCGGCCCCTGTTGAATTTGAAAGCGATGAACCTTCAAAGAAACCAAGCAAGATTGTTTTAGGAATACTGTACGGAGTTATAATTCTAGGCCTGGTGTGCCTCGCGGTTGCTATAATTGTAAACACAACGGATTTCCAACCGGTTGGAGAACAAACGTCCGAAATCAGTACCGAACCCGAAACTACTGAGGATGTTAAAGTGATTCGAGATACGCCATTGCGCCAAGGAAAGATTTATAACTTTGTAAATAACTTGGATTTATTTTCTTCTTTTCAGTTAAGCGAGCAACTATTCTCCGACAGATCTAAGCGATTGACCTTTGATCTGTCGAATTGCAAGGGTGACGCTTATAAACTTATTGATAGCTGCGAACTTTTTGTCGGAATGTTTTTGCTAAAAAATGAAATTGGAAATGCCGGATATGACATTATATATATTCAGTTTCCAGACGAATGCGAAATGATGGTAACGTTAGAAGACAACCCTCAATATGCGGAACTGAATATAATAGGAACCATGCTAATCGCCCCGAATCACGATGATTATTTAAAGGCATATCAAAGTAATGAATTTTTTAAAGATACCGACTTACTTAATAGGGCTGGCGTTTCATATGATGATATAAATGATATCGTAGAGTAAGCCTTTCCTCCCTGCCATTGCGACAGGGAGGATTTTGTTTTTACCACTCGTTCGCTCGCACGAGTTCCTGCTTGACGTATTTTGCGGTACTCCGTCCACAAACCCGACTATCCATTTCGAGGACAATATCCGGGTTGAACAAATCAGGCCCCAGCGCCGTAAGCGCGGAATAAATTGCACGATAGATCACGTCGTACTGATTGCTGCGGTCTGATTGCAGCACCCCGGCCACTGTGTCGCGCATGATGGATTGCGGCGTTGCGATCTCCGGGTTGCTTGCTGCTCCTGGGTACTCGCCAACGCCGATAAGTGAGCGATCGGTAAATACGCCGCCTTTGGCGTACCACTTGACGTTGACTGAGGGGCGGCCCTGCAAGCCCATCTGCCGCCAAGCTTCCCCCTCAGCACCCCATTTGTCGTAGTCGAGAGAGAAATGTGGGGTTTTGATATGGGGGAAGGAGAGATTCCGGAAAGCGTCAGTCAGACCTTGTGCCGCTTGTCTACCGATTGATTTAAATGAGTTATACGAAAAAGAGGATTCGAAACTGCTTTGGATACTTTCAGCGGCAGTTTTCATTGCGTCACGCGCCGGTCGTGTTTGGTCTTTGACACCGTCAGCATAGCCTTCCAGGCTCCATTTGCCGTACTGTGCGAACAACTTAGAGGGAGAGTGGATTTGCATGCCAGCGGCAAACCCTTGCGCTATGTAGTCGGATGTGCTCCGGGCCTGCGCAGCGGCTGCTTTTTCATTGTCAAGCAACCCTTTTGCATACCCTGTAAGCGAGCTATAACCGTACCCGTTAAACACTTCTGCGAAGGCGTCATCCAAATCATCAAAGTACCCCAAAACCCTTTCGTTGACCATATCTCGGGTATTGGCAGGGGTAATCCACCCCAGAAATTTCTCCCACCACCCAGGTGACTCTTTTTGCGCCAAATTTTTGTATTGCGTATAAAAAGATTGCTGTATTGTATCGGCAACCTGCTGCATTTGTGTATCAATAGTGCCTTGTTGTTTTGCAGTATCCTTTTGGATGTTTTCAATGATCCCGTCGATGTACTTGATATCTTTTGCATCCGTAGCGCTTTTCTTTAAGGTTTCCAAATTGTTTATTAGGGCTAAATTAGCCTGCGATACGGATTCCTTCGCAGCATCTGCTTTTTCGGCCATGCCTTTAATTGCTGCGGAAAATTCATCGGCGGACTGAAAATTCAAGTTGTCAAGGGTGATGCCGTTAACAGCAGTCTTAAAAGCCGTGATTTTCGGATCGGCCTCTGTGGTTAAATTTGCGATTTCGCGGTTGATCTCGAGCAACTGCTCCGCCAGCGCCGTCTTGTCGCCCTTGCCGCTCATCAACTTTTCGGTGAGTTCGTCAGCCTTGTTTTTCAGCTCATCTAATTTAGTTTTGCTGTTTCCTACCACTTTGTCTAACAAGCCCATTACTTCCGGAATCGAATAGCCGAGGGAAATTAACGTATTTCCAACACTCCCGGCCAATGCACGGGTGATATTATCATAAATCTTATCCAATACTTGCTTAGTGTTGGCCTCCAACGATGCGAACGCCTGCTGAATCTGTGGGACAGCTTCGCCGACGCTGATGGTTCCGCGTGATACGCCAGAAATCAGGGTATCGATCTCCCGCGTGGTAGCAGTGATGCTCTCTTTTGCACTATCGATGGTTGCCTGATTTTCCAGGATCGGTTGATTCGCCGCAACAATTTCATCGGCCATCCTACCAAACTGATCCGCAACTTCGGATATACTCACACCGACGCCATTGTAAAATTCGGCCTGCAACGCTTCGGCACGCATCTGATTTTCGGCCGAGATTACGCCATAGATACCAGCACTCACACCGGCCACCGCCGTAGCAACCAGCCCCCACGGCCCCAGCATGGCATACATGGCCGTGCCAACCGCCGCGCAGGTGGGGACGATTTGCAGCATTGCTTGCCCGAGAGAAATATTTCCCATAGCGTACTCCTCGACGGCATTCTTTACGACGACAATTTCGCCGCAGAGCGCGGCCACGGAAACGCCGAATTTAGCCATTGGGGATAGTCCGCCCATAAAGTGCTTGAAGCTCCCCCATAAAGAGCTAAAACCATTGGCCAGCCCTTTTAGTGGATTCTTCGTAATCGTAAATGCCGTTTTTGCCGTCAACAAAGCTTTTCCAAGCGCACCCACGCCTTTTGACAAGATGGGTGACTTGCCGACCGCTGCCTTGGCCAGCCCAAACCACTTGCTGATCTTGGCCGCGCCAAACGCAGCGGCTCCCACCGCCGCCACGCCTTTAATCGTCGGGCTATAGGTCTGGATCATGTCTTTGACCTCGCGCAGCTTTTCCCTGATCTCCTCCGCCCTCGCCGTAATCCTCGGATCAATCACATTATCCGCATTGGACAGGGTGCTGTTGATCGGGCTGCCGACAGTCACGCCGCCGGTGCTCCCGGTGGTATCGCTGCCGCCGCTGTCGCTCGTTTCGGCCTTCTCGATGACGTTCAACTCGTCGATACCGAGCAGTTGGCCTTTCAGTTCTTTTGCCTTCTTTGTGGCCTTCTCAAGCCCCGCAGAGACTGTCTGCGTGCTCGCGGAGAGCTGCTTGATCGGCGTTGGTTTGATGCCAAACAGTGCGGCCATGACCTGCCCTGCGCGTGTGGCAAGCACGGTCATTTTTTCAGCCAGTGCGGTCAGGTACGGCAACGCCGCCTGCATCGCCGGGGCGAAAATTGAGCCAAGGGCACTGGAGAGCTGTTTTGTCTGCGCTTTCAGCGCCGCCTGCGCGCCGGCGAAAGTTGAGGCATAACGGGCCGCGTCGCCGGTCTGGAACGCGGTTTCCCGCATGAGACCTTCTACCGTGGCAAGGCGTTTTTCGGCCGCTGTGAGGCTCCCCACGCCCTTCCCAATGGACGCAGCATATTCTTCCCAGATGACGGAGAGGTTCTTTGTAACGCCAGCATTATCGACCAGGATACTGTTCTCGTTCTTAATGCCTTCCGTCGCAGATTTGACCGCCTCGCCCATCGTGAGCGACCCCTGCCGGGCGAACGCCGCCGAATCCTTCAGGTTTTGTAGGACGCTCTGCGTCTGGTCGTCCGCGTACCCGGCGGAGGATAGGTTCTTATAGGCCGTGTAGGCGTCTGCCAGGGGGATTAGGCCATCCTTTGTGTATTCCTGCAACCAAGCTTTTGCCTGCGATACGTCCTTCCCCTGGGCTGCAAGGATGCTTTCCAGCCCGACTTGCGCCGCCTGGGTTTCCGCGTAAGCGTCCGTCAGCCGTTTTACAGCCTTCGTGACGGCTGTGATCGCGGCGACGGCCGCGCCCGCTTTCAGGACCTTCAGGGATCCAGAGAGCTTCTGTGTGCCCGCGCTGCCGGCCTCCGCCCGGTCTTTGAGCTTCGTGCAGGCGTCGGACAGCTTGTCGGTGCCCCTTCCAGCCTTCGTCGCATTTGCGCCAAGGCTATCACACTTCTTGATCAGGTTGTTAATTTTCGCATCGATCTTTTCCATCTTGACGGAGATTACAACCTGCAATTCTTCTACGGTCAATGGCTTTCACCACCCCTCATTTTCGCATTTTTCACGGCACTGTAGGATGCCATACGGGCCTTTATCACGCGCCAGTCCGTCTGCTGCTCCTGCGGCGGCTGGAACAGGCCGGGAAATGCCTCGTGCAGGGGCGGGTAATGCTTCGGATCATGTGCAGCAAATGCGATCAGATCGCCGAGCTTCCAAAGCATCGTAGCCTGCGACTTCGTCTGCTCCTGCTGGTGTTTGAGCCGGGTGGCTATGACCTGCTCAACCTCGCCGATGCTCATCTCCCAAAAATCATCTGGGGAAAGCCCTGCATCCAGCGCTTGCGGATACAGGGTTTCTATCAGTTCCGTTACAGTTCGGTAGGTTATTCCGTCTCCTGCTTCTTTTCCATCTCTTGCAGATCCTCCTGCGAAAAAAAACCGCTGACCTTCATGACCTCCAAGAGCAGATCGGCCTTCTCGCTGATCGTGCAGCCATTGTCCTCCATCTCGTCGATGAGATCATAGACCTTCGGCAGGGTCATCGTCCTGTGATATTTCTGGAGGGCCGCCCAGAGGATGACCGCGAAGGTTTCCGCCCGTGTGATGTTCTCTGGAGCCTCCAATAGCGAGAAGCCGAGGCGCTTCTCCGCTTCGATTTTGGACGCGGTGGTGAGTTTGAGTTTATATTCCCGGTCGTCAACAGCCAGGATGTAGAATGCCGCCATGTTTCATGACCTCCTTATTCGGTTTCAATTTCCGTTATCTCGCTTGTCGGCGTGATATTCGCCGTGAACTGCAACGCTTCACCGATGCCCTTGCCGGGCACAGATAGCGTCACTTTACCCTGCCACGCAAAGCCGGATTTGTCCGGGAACTCCAGCTGGAAATACTGTGTAGCGCCGGAATCCTGTGCGGTCTTCAGGATGGCGTAATTCGAACTCGCCCCCATGCCGGAATACAAAAAGTTGAACGCCATATCTCCGGGATCCTTCAGGCCGGGAATATAAGTGCGGGACGTATTTTTCATGGTCGTGGTCTCGATCTTATCTGGCGCACCCATGAGGTCGGGGAAGTCCTGTAGATCGGGTACTTCCGTCAGAGATGAAGATTGTGCGCCCATTTTTAAAATTGTGCCGATGGTAGAAAGTCCATCCATAAAATCAACTCCTTATCTGATGTAATTTCAATTCTCAGGCCCATGCAGGACCTGACTTTTGTTTTATTTGATGTAAAATTGTTTTGTCACATTGTCATACGCACCGCTGTACAGCAGAACGGAACGGTATGCGGGGATTGCGCCCGGCAATATCTCCTCCAGGTGGTTTAAAGTGCTGCGGGGTAAGCCAAGGGCAGTGAGCGCCGCATCGATCGCCCGGTCAAGCTCGTTGCGCCGCTCTGGCGTGGAAGTCCAGGTCTGCACCTGCACAGCCACGTTGGAGATGCGGTCAATGCCGGAGGAGGTCGACGTGCGCACAGAGTTATCCATTTGCTTGATGCTGCCCAGGCCGTCGTCCAGCACGCGAAAATCCTGCGGGAAGCCCACGGACCATTTCATTCCGGTCAGGGTGGTGGTCAAGATATCGTATACAGTTTGTTCCATGTCAATCATTTCATTGCCTCCCGGATGCCTTTGCGGAGTTCAATCTCCAGATGTTTTACGATGCGGTCACGGTTATTGACCAGTGCGGGATAGAGGTACGGCTGTGCGAACTGGCCTTTCCAGTCCTCACGATAACCCAAACTAAGGGGTGCCTTCGGTGGGGACGGAGACGCAGCGCCCATCTGGCCGGTGCCGAACTCGACATACGGGGCGTATTCCACGATCGTTCCGACTGTACCGACGTATTCACCTGAGGGCTGCCACGCAAAATTTGTCTGGATGCTCTCGCGCAGATAACCAGTGTCAACCGGGCAGAGCAGCTTTGCGGCCGTCTGCACGGTCTTCGTGGCCTTCTCCACGCCTTTTTCCGTCGCCTGCTCCAGCTCACCGCCCAGCGATTGTAATTTCCTACGCAGGCTGTCGAGGCCCTTAATTTCCACGCTCATATATCCACCGCCTTTAGCAGATATCGGGTGTAAGCGTCGAACGGCTGCACGCCGGTAACGCGGTAAAACTGCCCATTGTATCTGATAAAATGCCCTTCCTCGACCGGTGGCGGGAATGATGCCGTCATCACTGCATCCCGGTTGATGCTGAGGCCCCACTCCTGCGCTTTCAGGTCGTCTGTTACAAGCATAAAGTTGACCTGGTATCTTCCAGAAGGCGCATCGGCCGGCTGGGATGTGGGCGTTCCAAGCGAGCCGGACGAAGAAATGGGCAAGAAGTGTTCAACGACTTTATCCTGGAACACTCTTGCCTGCATGTCTTTGAACTTGTCAGGGATTTTCATGCTACCACAGCTTTCTGTAGGCGCACAGCGCCTGCATTTCGCTCTCCGTTAAACCGGAGGATGGCACGGCCTCCGCCGCATATGCCTGGAAGCTCACAGATTGACCGTTGTCAGTCAGGCTTGCTACTCGCTGCGCGGCCTCCGGCCCGGCGCCCTGCCGGCGAAACCGATCGACGGCGATTTCCACGACGATTGTGGGCATGCCGCCGATCAATTCCCGCTGCCGGGTGAATCGGAGCGCCTTTTCCTCGGCAGATCGCAGGAAAAAGCAAAGCTCCTCCCTTCCAGCGTTTTCGAATCCAATCAGGGCATATAAATCCTCCAGCATGCGCTCATGCAGTTCGTCCATTACCCCACCAGCTTCACGAGCAACTGCGTATCTAGCTCCTTGATGCCATAGATGATATCGAAGGATACTGTGTCGGTTTTGGTGTCCATGTCATAACCAAACACGACACGCACGGCCAGCCCGTTTGCGGATGCGATTGCCGCCTTGGAAGCGCCCATCGGAAGCTCCAGCTGTCGCGTAACCAGCGCCAGGCCGTTGCGATGGAAACCAAGGGAGTTGGTTTTGTTGATGAGCAGCGCGGCCTCCGCCGAAAGTGTTTTGTGAACCGGCTGATCAATCGCAACCTCGGCAACTGCGCCGGAGACCGCAGTCGCATCGGCAGCGAAACGATACATGTATCCATCAACGATAAAGCCATCGCCCTTTTTCACGGTAGCGGTAGCCACTTTAACGTCAGACAACGCCACTTTGCTTTCGCCTGCGGTGGCCGTGACTTTGTACTCGGTCGCGGTGCCAGCGGCATCAGCCAACGTATCCGGTGCGTTCTGGGACATGTAGGTATCCATTGTGTAGATACGCCCCAACTCCGCCTCACGTAGCGCCTGGCTGTCGCCCGCATAGGACACCTTGGACATGTTGTCCGTCAGCGCATACCGGTATTTGTGCGTTGGGTGCAGCACCAGCCTGCGGTTTGGGATAGGCGCGGCGACCAGATCAAGCGCTTTCCCGATATCGCCGATATCCTTCAAATTGGTTGGGTCCGCCGTACCCGGGATCGTCTTCCCGGCCTTCGCGACGCCGACGGCCAGCAGATCGCTGTCCACTGCCTGCGCGATTGCCTGCATTGCCGGGGTTACCACCTGGCTTGAAAAATCCCTGATGTCAAGCGTAAGCTCCCGAGACGTTACGTTGACCGTTACATCACGGAAACGGTTGAGCTTGACTTCCGTGCTATCCTCCGTCGCGTCCTGCGCTGATACGTGGCCAGTGAAGTTTTTGGCAATAAACTTCGCGGGCTTGCGTATCGTGATCGTGTCGCCCACCTTGACAAACTCTTTCGAGTAGTCCCGGTGGACAAGCCCTGACATAACCATACTGTTTTCCAGCACCATCAGCGCTTCGTTTGCAATGATGTCCGGGGTTAAAAATTTGTTGGGCATAAATCATACTCCTTTACTGATGTTTCTCACGCCATTTTTTGTAACCGGCGTAATCCTTGGGCGGTTCTTCCCCTGCGGGCGGTTCGTTTCCGCCGCCTGGATCTCCGCCCCCTGTGATGTTGGTTTCGACGGCCTCGAAAAGATACGGCTCACTCTTTTTCAAAGCCTCAAGGTCCAGCCCGTCAATCGTGCCGTCGTCCTTCAGCTTCAGCTTGCCGTAGTCCAAAAAGGCCTTGACTGCCTTTGTGCTACGGCCCTTCGCGCCGATGATAGCAACATCCAGCGCATTGTCTAGCCGTAGCTTCACGGTGTCAGCGTCATACTTCTGCTGGAGCGAGGCAAGATCGGCTTTGAGCTTTTCCACGTCGACACCATCGAACTTCTTCACGGTATCCTGTAGCTGCTTGATGGTGTCGTTTGCCGCCGTTACCTTCTGCGTTTCGGCAACAGTGAGGGCTTTTTGCGCCTCAATGTCTTTGCCGTTTTCCGCCATGATTTTATCAATGGCCTCTTTTTCGATTCCAAGGGATTCCAAAAATTTTCTTTCCATGCATGCCTCCTGCGGCTACGCTTTTTACGGGGTCGCGTCCCGTACCGCTCCGCCGTTTACGCCCGCGGTCAGCGGATTTTTGTATAACAAAAGGACGGCGCAAAAGCTGCGTCGCCCCTGTTAGCGAGATCCATAATTTTAAGTGTTTTCGAGATTAACAGACGCATAGCAGCACCGGCCATTTTGCCAAGCGCCGCACTCCTCTTTCAGGCAATCTTCCAGTTCAAAAATATACTGATCTATTTGGCTTCCTCCCTTGGGAGACTGTGAATCCTCATCGTACTTCTGCGCCCAGCGCTGATAATGCGTCTCGGATTTTCGGTTATATGGGCATTTCAAATGATCACCTCAAAAACGGCATGGCATAAAGAAAGAGAGGCCTGCCCCCGCAAGTCTCTCTTCGCTTATTGCTCGATGATAAATTGATGAAGTTCCCGGATCGTCAGATCAGGCGGCTCGATGCCCTTTTCACGGCAGTAGGCGAGGATCTTCCGGTAATCGTAGTGTGTTTTCGAATCAAAGAACGGCGAAAGGTATCCGCCAGCCTTCTCTGCAGCTTCATCTAAAGCTTTCATCGCTTCCATTTCCTGCTCAGACATTTTGGTCACTCCTCATCAAAAGTATAAATTCGAAGCAGCCTCGCGGCGGCTTCCTCGTCGATAATCATACGGTAAGGGTGCGCGATCCCCAAGAATTGAGCGCCTAGCGCTTCCTCGTAATGTCGGACTAAATCCGCGTTCTTTGCATCCAAAAAGACAAACCCGCCATAGCCCTTCTCCATAGATTTTTGCGCGGCGATCGCAAACAGATGACCGCCTACGCCCTCATAGCGCTTGGCCTTTCCTCGATTCCACGGGGCGCTCTCCGCAATATGCGCATAAACAGCTTTATCGCGTTCCTCATATTGCAATGCAATCATGCCCTGGATTTCTTCGCTCCCAGCTACCGTCAGTTTGTAGATGTCGTCAGCTGCGAGATCTGGGTCAGTCCAGTTAAATAACCAACCGTCTTTTGATTTCGCACTTTTTAAATCGCTGGAAATTGCCTTTGAAAATGTAGTTTTGACAACGTTTCCCGTTGAAGTATCAACCAGACACGAGGTAAGCGCGTCAATTTCAATGTCCATCTTCATTGCATCACGTCCTGCTTGTATTATACCACTATTCTTCGGTTTTGTATAGTTTCCGGTCTTCCATTCCTCCCAGGAGAGATCCGCCGGGACGATTTTCACTGTACCCGTCTTCGGGTCTCTTGCGCGCCTCTTTAATCCCTCCAGACCAAGGTCATCAAAATATGCGACAGTCGTGCAGCGGTCATTCGGGTGCATCGGTGGATAATTGATCCCTTCTTTTGCTTCTTTGACCGGAAATACTTTTCCGTCCAGCCTGCCGCAGACAACGCATGTGCGGCTGTCGAGCGTGGCGAGATAGGCATACTTTTCGATTTCTGTCTCCTCGTAGGAATGGAGCTCTGCCGCGTTATACGCCCGATTGGCCTCCGTGCGGATAAGCCGCGTCGCCGCATACTTCCCGGTCTGCATCACATCCTCAATCTGCTTCGCCATGCGCGGGACGCTTGCCCCGGAGATAATGCCAGATGTAATCACCTTCTCGGCTTCCTGGGCCAGCATCTGCGTATTGTGCCATACTCGCCGGCTGAAATGCGCGCCGCTCCAAGCTTCGCCCAGAACGGTCTTAATCGCCTGCTGCGGCAGCTGCGTGAAGGAAAAAGCAAATCCCGTGCCGACCTGCGTATCAAAAATAGAACGGTAATAGGTGCGCTCGTAAGATTTGGATATGACCTTGCCAGTCGTTTCAATTTCCTTGTCAGACACCTTTGCCATTTCCGCATAAATTTGCTCCCGTAGCGCCTCCAGCCAGCTGATCCGCGCGGCGTAGGCCGGAGCATTCAGCCGGTTCAATGCCTTGCGCCGGAGCTGTGGGTCCTTGATCTCCTTCAGCTCCTCGCGGAGCTTGTTCAGTATCTCTTCGGTTTCCCGGACGTTGAGTAGCTTACGGGCTTCCGCTTCGGTCAGTTCGCCGTCCTTTGCATAGCGCTCAAAGATTTGCCTGACATTCTCTGTAATCTGCCGGGCCGCCCGGTCATAGGCGGGAAGAATGTCTTTCACAATCTCCCGGTTTGCAATTCTTCGGGCCTGCGCTTCTCGTGCCAGCGCCCGTTTTTCCCAATAATCCGAGGACTTCATTCATCTTCACCCTCTCCATCTCCCGGCGGGACGTCGCCGTCCAAAAAGCGTTTTGCTGCTTCCTCCCGCTGCTTTTCGAGGTCTTTTAAGGCCTGGTTTACGTCATCCACAAACGGGTGCTTTGCAAGCAGGATCGTGTCCGGAACAATCCCCTGCGACTGCTGGATCATCGTTACAGTCTCCGCGTCGTTCGTAATGACCGTCTTGTTCACGTCCACGCGAATGAGAGAACTATCGTAGTCTGTGCCTTGCTTCAGGTTGATATCCTGCGCGACAAACCACATGAATTCTTTCAGCGCCCGCTTGAGCTTCACGACTAGCATATTCGCCTTCTGGTCGAGCGGCGTGTAAAGGAATTTGAGCGCCACGCCGGAGGGCGCCGTCGCAAATTTATCGGCGGTCGTATCAATCGCCATACCGAGGCTGTACATGTCGCTGCGCAGCATATCAAGCCAGGCAAGGCGATCCTGCACGCCCAGCGTGACCTGTTCGGCGCTGACCTTGCCCTGCGGGTCGGAGATGCTGACCGCCTTGTTCATTTGCAGCTTGCGCTGGATGGCCTTCGCGGTCTCTCCGCCGTAGCCCTGCACGATCCAGTAGAGCTCAACCAAATCAATTTGGTTGTTTGTACTGGCGGAGGATATGAGGTTGTATGCATCCTGCAAGCCCTTGATCCGCGTCAGATCGCTCGCATGCCGGCCATTGTTGTAGAGCGGGATAAACGGTACCCGCCCCCAGCCATGCGGCTCCCGACGGGTGACAAGGCCATCCTTCGACGTGATTTTATACCAATGCGCGGCGGGATTTAGGCTACGGGCCTGATCAAGAATGTAGTCGCCGGATTCCGATTCTTCATAGTAGGTGACGTTTTCTTTCGTCCACCACTCGATTTTCTTGCGCAGCGTTTCCTTGCCATCGGCCACTACTGCGACCGAGTAGTAGCGGATGAGCTCAACAAGCTCTTTTTGGTAGACCGAATCATAGAAGGGAATGACCTCTTCCGCGGGTGTGACGACATATTGCAGCATGCCCGCCTTATCGTAATAAACGTGTAGCCACTCTACACCCTTGTTACTCGCACCGGTAACGTAATCATTGAGCGTATCCGCAAACTCCTCATCCGACGTAACGGCGGTGACTGCGTCCTCAAAGGACTTCAACTCTGAATGATCTTCCGCGCCCTCCACCGTGACGCTGGGCGGCTTCCCGACGATGTATGCAGTTTTCTGATCCACCTGCTGCTGATAGATGTTGTGGACATTATGGTGGTTGGAATTGTTCTCGTTCGTGATGAGGTGTCCCGAGCGGTCAATCCCTGCTGCTGTCCCGACCTCGTCATAAACCCACGACTGCCGAAAATCATGTTGCAGGATATCGTGAGCACCGTCGTAATACTGCTTACCAACAGCCATGTATCGCTTTGCAGGGTTCGCATCCTCATCTTTGAGGATCTGCTTAATGATATCGCTCGTGCTTAGCCTGCCCTCAGCGGTCAGCTTTTGCTTGATGAGTTCCATGTTGGTGATGTACATAGCATTACCTCACTTGCACATTGATCTGATCATCCTGCGTCGCATAACGGACGGCATCGATGGTGTGGTTGCCCCGGTCGGGGTAGGAGGCCTTAAAGTTACCATTCTTATCCCGATCCAGCTCGTATCCTAAAAACTCCCGCGCAGCATTAGGTCCGGCCTGACAGGGACAACTACAAATTTTAAGGATAGGCAGGTGTTGCATTGGCAGCACCTGCCTGTTCCTTTACGCACTTTTCGTGATGTTCATATTCCCAATCACGCCAATATCCGTGTAATGGATTTCCACCGTTTGGCTGGCGTGTTTGGACCACTTCACATCCTTCTCATGCACCACGATTTTCTCAATGAACAGCCGCAGCAGTTCCGGCGTCAATTCCTGAATGTCGGTGTAGCGTTTGGCCCTGGCAATGAAGTTGTCTGCGCCGGACACCGTGGCCTTCAGTTTGGTGACCTCCCGCTCCTTTTGCGGGATGGCAGTTTTCAACTGCTCCTGCTCCGCCACATAACTGGCGGAGAGGGACTGAAACTGCTCCGTGGTGATGTGTCCCAGCACTGAGTCCTCATACAATCGCTTGAAGATGGCCCCCAGTTCCGCCTCGCGCTTTTTCATCCCTGAAAGTTCCAATTCCTGCCTGCGGATCTCCCGCCGCAGTTCAGCGGACTGCCGGTCACAGATATAGGCGGCGAACTCCTGCGTATGCTCCCGCGCCATCGCCGTCACCCTGCGGATGTCCTCCAGCACAATCTCGTCGAGGACACACTCCCGAATGTAGTGGGCCGTGCAGACCTCAGACCCTGCTTTCTTATAGGTTCGGCAGGTGAAATTGTTTTGCGTTGGTTTCATGGTGCGCGCCCTATGCAGGACCATTGTGGAACCGCAGTCGGCACAGATGACGAGGCCGGAATACTTGTTGAGTTCCTCCATCTTTGTGGGGCGCTTCCGGTTTTGCCGGACCCGCTGGACGATATCCCAAACCTCCCGCGTGATCAGCGCCGGATGGGTCCCCTCAAACACCAGACACTCCTCCCTGGGATGCTGCACATACCGCTTGTCCTTATAGGATTTTGTGGTGAACTTCATGTTGACCGTGTTCCCAAGGTAGGTTTCATTCTCTAGGATGTTGGCGATGGTGCTGTCGGACCAGTTATAGGGCTGGGACAGATCGAGGCAGGTATGGCCGGATCCCAACTTGCGGTAGGTGTAGACCGCCGGACAAAGCACGTTTTCGGCTCTCAACTGTTTAGCAATCTGACTCGGGCCGCGGCCGGCAGCGCAGAGGGCAAAAATGCGACGCACCACAGCGGCGGCCTCCTCATCAACAACGAGTTTGCCCTTGGCATTCTCATCCTTTTTGTAGCCGTAGGGTGCCCGTGTCCCCAGGCGCTCCCCGCGCTGAGCCTTGGCCCGCTGTACCGCCCGGATCTTCCGGCTGGTGTCCCGCACGAACCACTCGTTGAACAGGTTTTTGAAGGGCATCAGGTCGTTGCTCTCGGCGTTTTCCGTGTCCACATTGTCGTTGATGGCGATGTAGCGGACGCCGAACTGCGGGAACCGCTCCTCGATGTACAGCCCTGTGTGCAACTGGTTTCGCCCCAGACGGCTGAGATCCTTGGTGATGATGATCCCGATTTTCCCGTCCTCCATGTCCGCCATCATGCGCTGGAAATCCGGCCGGTTGAAACTGGCCCCGGAGTATCCGTCATCCACATAAAATTGGATGTTGGGAAAGCGATGGTCCCGGGCGTACTGCTCTAATATTCTCTTTTGGTTTTGGATGCTGTTGGACTCCCCGTCCAGACCGTCGTCCTGGCTCAGACGGCAGTACAGGGCGGTGATTTTCCCTTGGTTTGACTGACTCATAAAAGCCTCCTTCTCTCCAGTCAAACCGTCCAGAGTTTGTGTGATGTTACCTCTGACGGGGCGGTTTGTCCACCCCTTTCCGCAACTGTGTGGGAATTTTTTAAGTCCATGTCAATGAGCGTTTTCAGTTTGTCCACCGGCGAACAGGTGCCGTCCGCGGGGAACACGGAAACCACATGGATCAGCCGTCCGTGGCTCAGCTGGTCGCGCTCGGCCACAACTTTTTCCGTCCGGCCGGGCATAGGAATGACTTTGGGCATTGCGTCCCTCCTCTACAAAATGTGAGGGGCCAGGAAACGGCATATCGGGTCCGGCAGCGTTGCCAAACCCGGTCCCGCCTTACGTTTATGCCCGAAAAGAAAAATCCCCTTCATCCACCTCCCGAAAAACAGGGCAAGTGAATACCCATATTAAGAAAAGGCACGAGGTGTTCCATAAAAGGAGCACCTCGCGTTTGGCCTCTTGCGGCATGAGATGGAGGCGTGTATACTAAGCGTAGCCGTTCTCGAAAAAGAGAACACAGAATAGGAGGCACGCCATAATGGAGCAGACATTCGGCAGTTATGTGCGGGAAAAGCGGATGGCCCGCGGACTGTCCCTGCGCGGTTTGGCGGCGAAACTGGAGGTATCCCCGGTCTACATGAGCAACATGGAGAATGACCGAAGGCCGGCTCCCACCAAGGAGAAGATGGACCGCCTCATTGAGATCCTGGGGCTATGCCAGGCAGACACGGAACTGCTGTTGGATCTGGCCGCCAAATCTAAAACGCAACGGGTGTCCGCGGACCTGCCGGAGTACATCATGGAACGGGATATCGTCCGGGCCGCCCTGCGGACAGCCAAGGAAGTGGACGCCACAGACGAGGAATGGCAGGAGTTTATAGACCGCATCACCCAGCGGCAGAAACCGGGAAACTGAAATAGGAGGCAGGCACATGCGGAAGTATTATACCGAGCAGACGATGGAGAGCATCGCCCGGCGTGTGCTGGATGCCTACGATGAGCGCCTCTACCGGGGGCAGCCCCGCGCCATCCCCATCGAGGACCTCATCGAGCGCCACGGACTGACGCTGGAGTTCCAGTACCTCCGCAAAAATGGCCGGATCCTAGGGAAAACCGTTTTTGACACCGGCCTGGAGGCCGTGTACGACATGGAACTGGGCGAGTATACCCTGTTCCCGGTGAAAGCCGGCACGATCCTCATAGATGCCTCGCTGTGTGAAGAAGAAACCAGCACCGGCCGCCTGCGATTTACCGAGGCCCACGAACTGTCCCACTGGATCCTGCACAAGGGGCTGTACACAGGCACCGGGGAGAGCGCGGCGCTGCAGCCTGCCGTCAGGGAAACCAGTATGGAGATCCAGGCGAATATGCTTGGGTCCGCCCTGCTCATGCCCATGCCAATGGTCAAGCGGTGTTTCTACCAAATGCGGTCCGGCCGGGATAATCAGGCCATTGTTCAGGCCATGTCGGAGGTGTTTCAGGTATCCCGCCAGGCCATGCGGATCCGGCTCACCAACCACCATCTGCTGTAAAATTTTTTGCTGTGGTGTTCTCAAAATTGAGAACACTTTAGAAGGAGGAACGCCATGCAACAAGTGAAAAGAACCCATGCGGTGCGCTGCCCTGTGTGCGGTAAAGGGCGCGTCATTGATGCCACAGCCGACGTGGATCCGGGGCGCCTGCACCTCTACGGCCCGGAGCATGCGGACAAGGCGGAGCTGTTCTCCAAATGTCCAAAGTGCGGGCTGCAGATTGGCATCTCCTTTGAAAAGGCAGGACATTCCTAAAAGCAAATAAAATATAGAGTATCGACCTCGTCAAGCGCACCAACCGCCCGCATCAGCAGCGGGATCCACCGTGTTCGGAGCCTTACAGGCAGCAGTTCTGCTGTGCTGTAAGGCTCTTTTTTTGCGCTTTTCCGCGGCAGAACAGCGGAAAGGCACGAAATGCGGAACGCCTGGCAGCCCTACATAGCAAAGTACCCGTGATCCCCAACTCAGAAGTTTCCCCTAAAAAATCTGAGATTGGAGATCACGACTATGGAAAAATGGCAGGAAAATCGCAACTACAGAAAAATCAGGGACGAGAATGGAACTGTCATCGCCAACATCATCACCGTGGATGGTAGGGATGTGGCGGTCACAGCGGACGTATTCGCGGCGTATGCCCAGATGGACCGGCGGGAGCGGTATCTCAGCGAGGATCTGCCCACTGGCAAGGTCCTCTCCATGGAACAGATGGCAGAGGACGGCGTTTTGCCGGACTATGTGGGCGCGGAAACGGCGCCCAGCGCCGAGGACTGCGTCCTTGCACGGGAGTCGGAACGGGAGCGGGAAGAACTGACCAGCCTTCTGCTGGCGGCGCTTATCGCCTTGGAGGACCGGGACAGGCAGCTCATCACCGCGCTGTTCTACGACCACCTCTCCACCAGAGAATACGCCCGGCGAATCGGCGTGACCCAGCGGGCCGTTATCAAGCGCAGGGACCGGATCCTGCGGGACATGAAAAAATATTTTGAAAAATTTGCGGCGTGAGGGTATTCACCCAGCCCCTTTTTCGGGAGGACAGCGAAAGGGGGAAATACCTCCCCCTTCGCTGCTCCTTGAAAAGTGCATACCAGCAATGCGGGTAACACGCAGCCGTACCCACCCCACAGCGCGCGCCAAGACCCGGCCCAGTGGCCGGTGAGCGATTCCGCCTGCGGCCGGCCCCGGCAGGCCGGGCAAGAAATGGGACGGCTCATACAATGACACACCAAGCACGGCCTGCGCGTAAGACAGGCGGCGCTGCTCCGGGATTGAAAGCAGTAGAGACCCCGGAAATATGCCCGTGAGGCCCCGGCCAGGGGCCTGCCCGCATTGTTCCCGAACCCATCGGGGGGGCGAGTGCGAATACGATGGGAACACGAAAAAAGATAAAAGGACGGAAGTATCCATGAAGAAATATACCCATGAAAAGGCCCATGAGGAAATCGACTATATTTTTAAAACCCTATTGCCTCAGAGGGGCATGGCGGAGCGGCCGGAACAGATCCGGCTGTGTCACAGCATCCTGGACGCCATGCTGGACGGCAGCATCGCCCTGTGCGACGCGGGGACCGGCATCGGCAAGACCTTCGCCTACCTGACCGCCGGCATCCTGCATGGCAAGTGCCGGGCGGCAGAGGGTAAACCGCAGCGCCCCCTCCTGATCTCCACCTCCAGCATCGCTCTGCAGAACGCCATCCAGAAAGAGTACCTGCCTTTGCTGTCTGGCGTGCTGCTGTCAGAGGGGCTGATCTCCGCGCCCATCGAGGCGGTCATCCGCAAGGGCAAGGCCCACTACGCCTGCGACGCCCGGCTGGAACGGCGGGTCCGTCAGGGGGAGGGCAGCCATAAGAATCCCGCCGCCCGCCAAGCCCTGCACACCGCCTGGCATGTGCTGGATTTGGACCAGTTGTCCGGGATGAGCAGTTATGACCGGGAGCGGATCTGCGTTCCGCGTCGGTGCAACTGCCAGCTGAAGGACTGCCGGTACCGCTGCTTTTTGGACACCTGCCAAAGCGGGCAGTACACGGTCCAGATCTGCAACCACAACCTCCTGCTGGCGGACCTCATCCACCGCAGCCAAAAGAAAAAGTCCATCCTGCCGGACAGCGCGGCCATCATCATAGACGAGGCCCACAAGCTGCCGGAAACCGCCCGCCAGATGTTTGGCGTGACGCTGAACGCCCATGACTTTGCGGAGCTGATCCGCAGCCTGCATGTGGAGCGGTATGTCCTCGCGGCAGAACTGCTCTCCGAGGCCGCGGCGCCGCTGACGGAGAAACTCTCGGTTCCGGTGGAAGAAGGTGCCGGATTTGAAACTTACCAGATGTTCCTGGAGCGGCCGCATCAGGTCCTGACGGTGATCTGCCGTCAACTGGAGGGGTTGCTGACCAGGGAAACCTGGCATTTGCTGTCCGCCGTCGCCTCCACAGTATCCCTCTTTTATCTTGGGAATCCCGAGATGATTTTCTATGCGGCAGACGACGACCACGGCGGTGCCATGCTGTGCGGCACGGTGTCGGAACTGGCCGCGCAGCTCCAGGCCACGCTCTGGCGGCAGGAACAGCCCATTGTCCTGACTTCCGGCACCCTTGCCGTTGGGAAGGACTTCAGCCGGTTCCGTACCGCCACCGGCCTGACGGGCGAGCGGCCCGTGATGGAAACTGTGTGCCCGTCCCCCTTTGACTATCAGCACAACTGTCTCCTCTATCTTCCCCCGGACCCGATCCCGCTGGACGCGGCGGACTACTATGACCGGCTGGCCGCGCAGATCCGACAGTTGGCGGCGGCATCCCACGGCCACGCCCTTGTGCTGTCCACATCCTACCTCGCCATGTCGGCGGTCAAGGAACGGCTGCAGGCCGCGGCGCTGCCCTTCCCTGTATTTACGATGGGCAAACGCCCGGCCCGCACCCTGGCGGCATTTCGCGCCGCTCCCGGCAGTATCCTGCTGGCCACCGGCGCGGCGTGGGAGGGGCTGGACTTCGCTGGCGACGGCGTGTCCCTACTCATCATCCCGCGCCTGCCCTTCGCCTACCCGGACGCTGTCAAAGAAAAAGAGCGGGAGGACTACCCGAACCTGCGGGAGTTCCTGCGCTCCGTCGTTGTCCCGGAAATGCAGATCAAACTGCGGCAGGGCTTTGGCCGGGCCATCCGCACAGAAACGGACACCTGCGTTGTCGCTGTGCTGGATCCCCGCGCCGCCCGCGGCCGAAGATATTTCCAGAGCATGGCAGAGGCCCTGCCGGGGATGCCGGTGACGGGCAGCCTGCGGGCCGTGGAACATTTCTACCGTGCCCACAAGGACGCCGGCTATTTCCGGCTCCCCAACGCAGGATGAAATTGTTGCATTTGCTGCGTCTGTTCGCCATTCCTTGGTGGTGTTGGTAATGGCTTTCGTGATGCTTTCCGGCTATACTTGCGTTGCAAATCAAGAAAAGGAGGCAGTCAGACATGGAGCAGACCAAGGGCCTCTCATGCCAAATCCCGGAATCCCTGCATGCCAGGGTGACGGCGGAGCGCGTCGCGGCAAACCAGTCCCTCAGCGAGTACATCACGGGACTACTTACCAACTACTATGAAAATGGAGGAAAAAAAGACATGGCACAGACAAGGACAATGGCATTTCAAATCAGTGAGGACCTGTTCCAGCGGATCAAGGACTATCTGGCCCACGAGAATGAGCGCCAGGGCCGGAAAGTGACCCAGAAGGAGTTCGTGATTGGGCTGATCGAGGACGCTCTGGAGCGGTGGGAGCAGGAAACAGCGGATGCCGATCCCGGCGCACCAACTGACACGCTGGATCCCATAGACGAGTCGGCAGACAGCGCCCCGTCCTGGGAGGCTGAAGAAACGGAAGGAGGAGCCAAGAATGTGGCAGAATGAACTGGAGGCCATGATTGCGGCCGGCGGAGCGCCCTGCAGGGCTTGCGGCCAGCGGATGCTGAAAGCGGACGGCTGCACCTGGACCCATGTGAAATGCGGCAACCGGTACTACCGCCGCATTAAGTACGGCGAGGATGGCATGGCGCATGGCGACGCCCGCTGCCACGATTGCGGCGCCAGGCCTGGGCATTACCACCATGTGGGGTGTGATGCGGAGCGGTGCCCGGTGTGCGGAGGGCAGCTCATCAGCTGCGACTGCGACATCTCCGAGTATGTGGAGCGGCCACCCAGGAAGAGAACAACCAAGTAAATCAGGATCCCAGAACCGCCCGGAGCGCCCGACAGGGACGTTCCGGGCGGTCTGTTTCACAAGAGAACCGGAGGTGAGAAAACGTCGGAACAGAGAGCCAATCGTTTCACAGAACAGGAGTTGGAGATTGCCCGTGGGACGGACCTGCCGGACCTGCTGGCGTCTCTCGGCTACACCGTGACGCGGATAGGCCGCTACTACTCCACCAAGGAGATGGACAGCCTGCGGATCAAGAACCGCCGCACCTGGTATCGCTACTCCGAGAGAGTGGGCGGGGATGCCATCACCTTCCTACAGCATTTTTGCGGCAGAAGTTTCCCGGAGGCGGTGGAGGATCTGCTGGCATTCCACGGCCGCGCCAGGGACGCCCCCGCGGAGCGGAGCAGGCAAACTGAGCAGGCGCCGGAACCGCCGAAACCGTTTGCATTGCCGCCCAGGCACACCGATGCCCGCCGAGTGTACGCCTACCTGAAAAAGCGCGGGGTTTCTCCCCAGATTATTCGGAGTTTTATTTCCGCAGGACTGCTGTATGAGGACTCCGAGCATCACAACTGCGTGTTCGTAGGGTATGACAGGGACGGCAAGGCTGCCTTCGCCAGCCTGCGGGGCACCTACGACCGGGACGGCAGCGGTTTCAAGGGCGACGCCGCCGGCAGCGACAAATCCATCGGTTTCCGACTGCCGTATGCCCCGGACAGCAGGAGCGTGTATGTGTTCGAGGCACCTATCGACCTCATGAGTTACTGCACTTTGCACCGGGAGTTCCACAGCAATGCACTTGCCCTGTGCTGCCTGGATGACCGCGCCCTGTCGGTGTTTCTTCGGGAGCATCCCACAGTGCGGAAGGTTGTCCTGTGCCTGGATCACGACCGCCCCGGCCAGGAGGCCGCGGAGCGCATGGGCCGGAAATACGCGGCGGAGGGATATGTCGTGCAGACGCTGTCCCCTCCCTCCCGGAAGGACTGGAACGCCTATCTGACCTTTGTGCAGCAGTTCCGGGAAAGGGGGCGGTGACCAAGTAAACGAAAATAAAAACCTGAACCAGCAATTTCTACACAAAAGGAGGAAAGAACGCTTGAAAAGCAAGACAACCAGGCATGGCCTGAAGCGCATGACGGCCCTGCTGCTGGCCGTGGTTCTGTGCGTCGGCATGGTGCCCACCGCCTTTGCCGCCCAGCAGGACAGTTACCACGACCCCGCTGAGAACTGGCAGGAGGCCAACAACCGCACCAACGAACTGGACGCCAACGCCACCGTGACCCACGAAACATTCAACTGCAAGGTCTGCAAGCAGCAGACTTCCTTTATCGTGTTCCGCACCCCGGAATATACCAGGGACGGCCAGACTGCCATGAGCCGGAATGTGAAATACTCGGACGGCACCTTTGTAGATGGCTCCGGCAAGGGTTCCATTCTGGACGGCGTACCCGGCGAGGACGCCTATTACACCGCCTACCACTGGACGAAAGCGGTGTGTGAAACCTGCGGGAGTATTAACACCAACATGGCCAAGACGGACTACGGTTACCTGAAGAACGTCTATTGGCTCTACGATTGCGCCAACAATTTCTTTGAGGAACTGCCGGAAACACAGACCATTGAGCAAGCAGACAGCGAGTATCACCGCGTCATCACCACCAGCGGCGAATACTGCGGGTTCTGCTACGGCACATTCAAGGAGGAATCTTCCACCCTGGAGCGCCACCACATGGAGAGCGCCATCCGCCCGGAGCTGGCCCATGACCGCTTTGTGGAGATGGATACCTGCGCCGACTGCGGCTATGCTGAAACTTCCTACACCGCCGCCAAGGCCGTCATTGCGGACTACTTCGGCGTGGTGGACGGCCAGCCCCACACCGTCACCGTGTCGGACTTGTCCGAGGCCGGTGTGACCACTGCCATCCGCTACGGCCACAGTGCGGACGCCTGCACCCTGACCAGCGCCCCCAACTACACCGAGGCCGGGGACTATCCCGTGTACTACGAGATCACCTACACCTACCACGACACCGACATGGTGGAGGACGGCGTGGCGTATGTCCATCTCAGGGATGAAACCACTACCGAGGACGGCTCCTGCACCTGCGGCTGCGGCAATCCCGACTGTGGCTGCCAGGACCCGGACTGCGACGGCTGCTGTTGTGACGACAAGGGCTGCGGTGAGAACCACAACTGGACATTGCTGGATAGCGTAGACCCCACCTGCCTGACCCTCGGCTATGACCGCTATCTCTGTGTGGACTGCGGCATGATTGAAAAGCGGGACTATGAGGCCGTGCTGGGCCACGCCTATCAGAGTGTGGTCATCCGGGACGCCACCTGTGAAGTCCCCGGCAAGACCATTGATATTTGTGAGCGGTGCGGCAATGTGAAAGAAACCGACCTGCCCCAGACCGAGCATAAGTTCTCCACCACCGTCATTCCGGCAACCTGTACCAGCCCTGGCTACACCCTGCGGGAGTGTACCGTCTGTGGGGAGCGCCACATCGAGGACATCACCGCCGCGCTGCCTCACAACTATGTAAGCAAGACCACCCCGGCCACCTGTGAGGGCGGCGGGCGCACCCTCCATATCTGCGAGGGCTGCGGCAGTTCGTTCATCACCGACTACACCGACCCGCTGGGGCATAGTTGGGATGAGGGCAAGGAGATCACCGGGGCCACCTGCACCGGCGAGGGCATGACCGAGTACACTTGCATCCGCTGTGGAGCCACCCGGCTGGAGGGCGACGAGGCCGCAGGCCATATCCCCGGCGACCCGGCCACCTGCACCGAACCCCAACTCTGCACCCGCTGCGGCGCCGTCATTGAGAACGCTTTGGGCCATGACTACGCCGAGGAAGTGACCGAGCCGACCTGCACCGAGATGGGCTACACCACCTACACCTGCACCCGCTGCGGCGACACCTACAAGGGTGATTATGTCGAGGCCGCAGGCCACAAGCCCGGCGACTGGATCATCGACAAGGAGCCTACCACCGACAGCGAGGGCAGCCAGCATAAGGAGTGCGAGGTCTGCGGTGAGAAGTTAGAGGAAGAAACCATTGAGAAGATCTACAATCAGGCCACTACGGACAGTAAGGGCGAGGCCGTTGTGGGCGGCTATCTGGTAATTGTCACGGATACCGACACTAAAGACCCCGTTTCCAATGCTATTGTTACTCTCCATGCGGACGATACCCTGTCCATCCGTCTCCCCAATTCCCGCCTGCTGGACTATGCCGACCAGACTACCGTGACTGTCCTGCTCACCAAGGATAAGAGCGCCGTGGACGGTATGTTCGTTACTATGACTGACAAGCACGATAACTACTGTGCCGGTAACACTGACAGCAATGGGCAGGTCACTGTTCCCGGCACCAGCGGCAAGACCAATGAGGACGGCAATACCACCGTTGGCTGGGAGGACGAGGACGGCGACCGCTGGACACTGACCGTCACTGTAGAGGACTACGAAACCGGACGCCCCATCGAGGACGCAGAGGTGTCCATCGGTAAGGGCGGCAATATTACCGTCACCCTGCCGGACGGCACCGATATGGACGAGGACAACCGCATCACCGTCACGGTCACAGACAATGAGCGCGACCCGCAGGAGGACGTGACCGTCATCGTCAAGGGCGACCTCGGCCAGCGGGAAACCGGCGAAACAGACGAGGACGGGAAACTCACGGTTCCCGCCGTCACCGAAACCGAATATCACGGGGCCTATATTGTCGGCTACACAGACGGCACCTTCGGCCCGGAGCGCAGCATGAGCCGGAGCGAGGCGGCGGCCATCTTTGCCCGCCTGCTCTCTGACAAGTTGGATGAGCGCATCCCCAGCGGAAATAATGTGAAGTTCAAGGATATTGACCCGGATATGTGGTATGCGGGCTATGTGGAATATCTCACTGGCTACGGCGTGGCCGTGGGCTACAATGACCGCACCTACCGGGGTGATAAGGCCATCACCCGCGCCGAGTTTACCGCTATGGCGGCGCGGTTCTTTGATGTGTACGGCGATGGAGCCGAGGAAATCATGGAGCAGTACGAGGGCTTTGACGATGTGAGCGACGGCTACTGGGCTGCTGAGTATATCAAGGACGCCGCCATCCACGGCTGGGTGGAGGGCTACGGCGACGGCACGTTCCGGACGGATGATCCCATTGACCGGGCGGAAGTCGTCACCATCGTCAACCGCCTGCTGGGCCGCGAGGCTGACGAGGACTATATTGCCGATAATCACCGCCGTCTGGTGATGTTCCCCGACGTGTCCTCCCGCCATTGGGCCTACTACAACGTGCTGGAGGCCGCCAACGCCCACACCGCCAACCTCACCAATCCCGAAACCTGGGACAAGTGATTCATCCGCGTGCCGCGGCCCCGCTGTGGGCCGCGGCGCTTTTATACCACAATCCACCCTACATGAAATGAAAGAAGGAGAATGCACCTATGCTGAAGATCGTAGCAATCGGAAACCTGACCAACGACGTGGAGCTGAAGGTCCATGAGGCCACTGGCAAGCCCTATGCCATCCTGCGGATCGCCTCGGACCGCCGCTACCGGGACAAGGAGGGCAACCGCCTGACGGATTTCATCTCCATCAAGGTCCGCGGCCCGCTGGCGGAACGCTGCGCGGAGTTTGCCTGGAAGGGCTGCAAGCTGGCCGCCTCCGGCGACTTTGAAACCATCACTTTCGCGGACGAGCCGGAGCGTCAGCCCGGTTTCCTCATCAAAGCCACGGAGGTGGAGTTCCTGTCTCCCCGCCGCGTGGAGGAAAGCGCCGTGTCCATGCCTGCGGACGGTATGGATGAGGCTGCGGCCTGAGCGCCATGCGTAATACAGGCATTGAATACACCAGTGCGGAACGCACCCCCACCATTCTACCGGATCTGGCGGAGCTGCTCCCTCCTCTCAGCGGGGAGCAGCTTGCCGCGCTGGAGAAGGACATCCTGCAAAACGGCTGCTATGCGCCCATCATCGTCAATGAGGATCTCGTTGTCGTAGATGGCCACAACCGCCAACAGATTTGCACCCGGCACGACCTGCCCTACAAGATGGCGGTGTTTGCCTTTGACGATCTGCTGGAGGCCAAGCAGTGGGCGCTGGATACCCAGAAGGGCCGCCGCAACCTGGACAAATGGGAGTTGGGCAAGATCGCCCTGAAACTGCGGCCGGAGATCGAGGCCAGGGCAAAGGCCAACCAGGGTGCCCGTACAGACCTTTCGGCAACATTGCCGGAAGGTTCCGCACCTGTGGACACCCGCAAAGAATTGGCTGCATCCGTTGGCCTCGGGGAGCGCACGATGGGCAAGGTGATGCAGATCGACGAACACGCCCCCGCCGCCGTGAAGGAGGCCTTGGATAAAAAGGAACTGTCCGTCAACCAAGGGTATCAGATCACCCGGCAGGTACAGGATCTGCCGGAGGACGAGCAGGGGCAGGCGGCATTGGACCTGGTGGAGCTGGAAAAAGCGAAAAAGGAGATCCGGGAGAAGGATGCGGAGATCGACCGCCAGAGCAAGATCGCCGGCGTGTTCTGCAAGGCTTATGAAAAGGCCGTTCTGCTGACGCCCACAGAGGAAAATGTGCGGATCTGGGTCAAATGCACCCGCATGACTAAGGAAGAAATGGAGGATACCATCAAGGAGTCCCGTGAGTTGGCCGGGGTGTTTACCTCCATTGCCGGCCTCATGGAACACCTCCTGCCGGAAAGGGGGACGCTATGAGTGAGATGAGTGTGCGGACATGGCAGGAGCGGTTCCGTGCCGGGGATTTCAGCAGCCGGGACCGTGCTGTGCAGTGCGAGGCCGGCTGGTATGACTGGTTTTGCCGGGACGACGCCCTGGCCGGACGCCTGAAAAAAATCTCCGGCGTTGTGCTGGGGATCACGGATCCCTTCATTCTGGACAACTACTATGTGTGGTTCAAGAACAACTGCCCGCTGGAGGGACCGCTTTATGACGACGTCCGGTTTGAGCCTCTCACCGGGGAGCGCGACGGGAAATACTTTGTCGTTTCTTTGGACAGCCCCCATGAGCATATGAAGTGGGCGCTCGTTACAGAGCGGTATGGCTACGACGCACCGGAATTTGAATGCGGCAATGTCCGTGACATGGTGAAATACGTCAACGCCATCGCGCCGGAGCTGGCGCGGGGGATCCAGCCTCGCTTCGTGCAGGAGAAAGCGGCTGTGGGCGAATATGTCCGGCAGCACGAGGGGAAAAGCAGTTACAGCATCCGGCGGGCGGGGGATCACCTGTTCGCCTACCAATCCCCCCGTGACTGGAAATACAGAACTGTCGCGGTTTCGGACTCTCCGGAGAATGTCCCCCAGGGCTTTCCTGCAGAACTTGCAGAACAGCACTGCATGCTCTATGTTTTCCCAAGCGAGGCGCCCGCACTGGACAGGGCCGACGTGCTGCAGCGCGCACAGCGCAGGAAGGAGCAGACGCGATGACCAGGAGATTCAACGGTCGCCCCGCGCTGCCGCCCAAAGCCAAGGCAGAGATCCTGGAGGTGCTGTTTGCCAACATGGAGATCAGCGGCGACGAGATCGCGGCCATTTTGAAAAAACACCATGTCTCCTGCGACGCCGACGTCCTGCAGGACCGCTACCGCAGGCAGCTGGGCCAGCGCCTCATGGCCAGCCTCCGGGATGCCTCTGGTGAGCGCGAGGTCCTGTCCAATGGGAAGGGGCGGTATGTTGTGCTGGAGTGCTGCAGGGATCGCCAACAGCTCGCGGCCATCCGCCGCCGCATTCAAAATCAGGCGCATGGCCTGAACGCTTCCGCCGGCAAGGTGAGATCTCGCATCGCTGTGCTGGATCGCCTGATCGCCCGGCTCAGAAAGGCGGCGTGACATGAAGATCAAGGATCTGATCGCCGCGGTCCGGGACTACCCCGCTCTGCGACAGGCGTTGGAGGAATCCAACACCGAATTGGACCTCAGCCGGATGGAATGCGCGCAGCTGCAGAGCAAGATCAATGAACTGGAACCGCTCGTCGATGAATACTACCAGGAGAGCTGCGGTAAGGAATATGCCGCCAATCAGGAGCGCCAGAAAGTGGAAACACTGAAGAAAGCCCTTGCGTCCTTTTGCCCGGCCCTGGACAGCACGGAGCAGCTCCGGCGGTTCTATGACACCATCGCCCCGGATTTTGATGATGGTGGTTTCCGCCTCTACGACACCGCCCTGGCGATCTGCGGCTATCCCAATCTCCCCGGCGAGTTCCCCTATGAGGACAACCGCGGTGTCTTTGATGAGGCGGACGGTCATCAACTGCTGAAGTATCTGACCGCCCTGCACTTCCATGCCGTTCGGTGGGAGGTCGTGCCGGGGACTCCTTATGAAAAGGCTGTCCTGTTGGATGTGGACACCGCCACCCCGGAGTACCGGGCCTTTGAAAAGCAGCTCTATACGCAGGCCCTGCGTGACTTAGGTTTTCAGGGCCTTCTGCCCCAGGAGCAGGAACGGCGGATCGGCAAGCAAAAAGAAAAACGGAAGGAAGGTGCTGAGCGATAGAACAGAAACCTGACAATGGGATGAGCAAGGATGCCTTCTGGGCGCTGATTCAGGAGGCAAAAACCGCCTGCGGCCAGGATCTGAACGCTATGGAGGACTACCTGCGGGAGCAGCTTGTGTCTATGGGGCCTGCCGCGGCGAAAAATTTCCATGACATTCTGCAAACCTATGAGGATCTGGCGGACCAATACGGCCTGTGGGACGCCGTCAGCGTGATCAAGGAGTATGGCTGTTCGGATGACGGTTTTATCGACTTCCGCGCCTGGCTGATCGCCCAGGGCAAAGAGGTGTACATGAATGCGCTGCGGGATCCCGACACGCTGGCGGATATAGAGCCATACGGCGATTGCTGTTTCGAGTGCCTGTCCTATGTGGGCGATTACGCCTATGAGCAGCTCACCGGCCGCAGCGCCTACGACGAGATGGAACCAGACAGGATCGAGAAGCTGCGGGACGAGCTAAAAAAGGATATCGTCTACAAAGACGGCATCCAATACCCCAGAGAGCCGAAGGACCTGCCGCGGTTCCTCCCCCGACTTTGTGAGAAATACGGCGGGCCAGAGCGTTTCCAGGTGACGCCTTCCACCTGGAATTTCGACCTCCATGAGATCCGCCGGCTGCTGGACGAGGGCAAGGTCCAGGACATGGCTACCAAAAAAGAGAAAGGGGGCGGCGCTCGGTGAGCGAGGAATACGTCATCGGCGTGGACCACGGTTACGCAGCCATGAAAACTGTCCACGGTTCCTTCCCCTCGGGGCTGGTGGCCTATGAGCATGAGCCGTACACCCAGAAGAATGTGTTGGAATACGGCGGTACGTACTATGTGGTAGGCAGCGGCAGGCAGCCTCTGCAGAAAGACAAGACCCGGACGGAGGACTACTATCTGCTGACCCTGGCAGCCATCGCCATGGAACTGGACTGCCGCAATGCCGAGCGCACCTGCTCCGTCATTCTGGCTGCCGGCCTGCCCCTGACCAGTTTTGGCCGGGACAAGAAGAAGTTCCGTGCCTATCTGCTGCGGGACGGCAAACCGGTGCCCTTCCGCTATGAGGGCCGGGACTATACCGTCACCGTCCGGGATGTGAAACTGTTCCCCCAGGGCTATGCCGCTGTGCTGACCCAGACGGAGCTGCTGGATGAACCGTCCGTCATCGTGGCGGACATCGGTGGCTGGACAGTGGACCTGATGCGCTTGGACAACCGCCTCCCCAATGCCGCCACCTGCCGCAGCTTGGAGTGGGGCATGATCCGCTGCATCGATGAGATCAGCGAACAGGTGCGACGCGTCCTGGGTCTTTCTCTGACAACGGCGCAGATCGAGTGCGTCCTGCGGGGTGATGCCAGCAGCCTCCCGGACGAGGCGAAAGGCATCATCCATGCCCAGGCGGACCTGTATGTGCAGAACCTGCTCTCCACCATCACGGAGTGCGGCCTGGACACCCGCGCCATGCCTACTATTTTTATAGGCGGCGGAGCGGCGCTCATGAAGCGGCGTGTTTCGGCCACAAACGGCCTGTGTCGGCCCGTGATCCTCGATGATGTATCCCTGAACGCCAAGGGCTATGAACGGCTTGTACGGCAGATGTCGGGGAGCGGCGCCCATGCCTGAAAAGCGACGGCTCAGTCTTTCCTTCTCCCTGACTCAGCGGGAGCAGCGGAACGCATGGGAGCGCCTGTCCGCCGTTGCGCCCGGACAGCGCATGGACGCCGTGTGCAGGATGATCAACGGTTATATGGAACAACAGGAACTGCTGGAGGCCATCCGCGGCGCTATCCGGGAGGAACTGGCAGGCGTTTCCTTCCCAAAGACCACTACGCAGCAGGAGCAGGCCGGGGCCGTCGATGAGGACGTCCTCGGCTTTCTCCGTGCGCTGCAGGAGGGAGATGATACCATCTGATTCGATATTTTGATATGTTCGCCGGGATCGGCGGCTTTCGGGCGGGGCTGACCCGCGCCGGCGGCTTCCAGTGCGTCGGACACTGCGAGATCGACAAATATGCCGAAGCCAGTTACCGCGCGATCCACGACATCAGGAAGGAGGAGCGATACTATCCAGACGCCCGAGCCATTGACCCCAACGACCTGCCCGACTTCGACCTTTTGTGTGGGGGATTCCCCTGCCAGGCGTTTTCTCTCGCTGGCCGCAGAAAAGGATTTGACGATGCAAGAGGTACTCTCTTCTTTGAAATTGCCCGCCTGGCTGAAACCAGACGGCCTTCGTATCTTCTGCTCGAGAACGTGCCAGGACTGCTTAACCATGACGGCGGCCGGACGTTTGCGGCCATCCTCTCCGCGCTTTCTGACCTGGGGTACCATGTCGAATGGGCTGTGCTTAACAGCAAACATTTTGGAGTCCCGCAGTCAAGGAGGAGGGTGTTCCTTATCTGCTATCTTGATCCCCGATGCGCCGGAAAAATATTACCTGTCTTCGGAAATGGTGCAAAAGCTCTTATACAACTCATCGGCGGGGCGCAAGGACACCGGGTCTATGACCCAGAAGGAGTAGCCTGTACCCAGACAGCCGGTGGTGGCGGTCTCGGTGTGAAAACCGGGTTATACCTGCTGCCGCCGGACGCGCCTTTTGTGGATCTGTGTGCGGGGCATCCGAAACGGACGCAGCAATCCCGATGCATCACTGCCCGCTATGGGCAGACGACGCTGTCCAATCATAAGGCGGAACGCTCCGGGGCGCTGCTGATCAAGGAAGCCACCCAAAAAGGCTATCAGGAGGCGGCGCCTGGCGACAGCGTGGACTTGGGCTATCCGGGCAGCGCCACACGCGCCGGTCGGGTCGGGGTCGGTGTCGCCCATGACGCCGCCAGTGTGCAGGGCATTGTGGAGCGCGGCGGACGCATCCGCCGCCTGATGCCCAGGGAGTGCCTGCGCCTGCAGGGCTTTGACGATGAGCAAATCGACAAGATCCTCGCCATCAACTCGGACGCCCAAGCCTACAAGCAGGCAGGCAACAGCGTCACCGTCACAGTGATCGAGGCCATTGGCCGGCGCATCCGGGCCGTGGACGAGGCTTTGCGAAAGGAGGCGGCTGCGTGACCGGGATGAAGGACCAGTATTTCGGCGTCGAGGTGGAGATGACCGGCATCACCCGTGAACAGGCCGCGCAGGCGCTGGCAGATTATTTCGGAACGATCCCACAGTACAAAGGTGGGGTTTATGATGCATGGGTCGTCAAAGACACAGAAAACAAAGAGTGGAAACTGATGAGTGACGGAAGCATCCATGCAGAGCGAAAGACATTGCATGGCTACGAACAAACAAATAACAGGCAATATAAAGTGGAGATGGTTTCGCCCAAACTGACCTATGCGGAGCTGCCAAAGTTCCAAGAGTGTGTGCGGCAGATCCGGCATGCGGGGGCAAAGGTCAACAGTTCCTGCGGCCTGCACATCCATGTGGACGCGGCCAACCACAACCGCCAGAGCCTGAAAAACCTCCTGAGCATCATGTACGCCAAAGAGGACATTTTGTTCAAGGCCCTGCAGGTGAATGAGGCCCGTGCCGCCCGCTGGTGCCAAAAGGTGCGGGAACCCATGCTGCGGCAGGCCCGCACCCTCTCCGCTGAGGAAACCAAGGATCTGACACAGCTGGAGAGCATTTGGTATGAAGGTGATATCAGCTCAGGAGAGCATTACAACTGGACACGCTACTATGCCTTGAACCTGCATTCGGTGTTCTATCGCGGCACCGTTGAGTGGCGCTGTTTCAACTCCACCCTCCATGCAGGACGCGCGAAAGCCTACATCGACCTGTGCCTCGCCATGTCTGCCCAGGCCATCGCCCAGCGCAGCACCGTCATGCGGAAAACCCACAGCGACAATGAGCTGTTCACCTTCCGGGTCTGGCTGGTGCGCCTGGGCCTCAACGGGCCGGAGTTTAAGAACACCCGTGACCATCTGCTGGCCAATCTGGACGGCGACCGGGCTTGGCGCTACGACAAGGACAGTTACGAAGTCAATAAAAAGAAGAAAAAGAACCGAGAGATGGAGAGGTGACGAGATGAAGATCCGCATGGAAGAAGATATCCTGTCCGGTACCGGGGCAGAGATCATGGACCATCTGCGCGCCCGTGTATTTGACCCCACGGAGTTCCCTGACACGGAGAGCTACATCTGGTTCCTGCGAAACAATGTGGTGCGTACCACCGGCCTGGACTTCCCGCTGCCAGAGGGGGATGTGGAGCAGCAGGCCCGGATGATGTTCACCCAGTTGGCGAAAGTGGGCGCTCTCACGATTTTGGAGGACTGATATGGCAAAGCGTCTGTATTTTGCCTATGGCAGCAACATCAATCTGGAGCAGATGGCGGTCCGCTGTCCTGCCGCCCAGGTGGTTGGGCCTGCGGTACTGGACGGCTATGAACTGCTGTTCCGCGGCAACCGGCGCGGGGCCGGCGTCGCCACCATCGAGCCTCTGCCCGGCAGCCAGGTCCACGGCCTGCTGTGGAAGCTGACGCCGGAGTGTGAGCAATCTCTGGACGTCTATGAGGGATACCCGCGGTTGTATGAGAAAGAGGATATCACGGTCCGCACCGGGGACGGCAAAGACGTGACCGTCATGGCCTACATCATGACAGGAGAACTGTGGCGGGATCCTGCCATCCCTTCTCCCGCCTACTATGGCGGCATTCTGGAGGGATACCGCCAGAACGGCCTGCCGGTGCCGGAACTGGAGGCCGCGCTGAAAAATGTGCACGACGAGGTGCGGCAGGCCCGGCACTTTGAGCGCATGCAGGAAATGGACCTGTTTTTCGGCGAAAAGCCAGGCAGGAAGAAGGGCCACCATGAGCGATAAAGGAAAGAGAGGCGCGGTATGGCAAGAAAAACCATCTCTCTGACGGGAGAACTACACATGAATGCCACAGGATTTTCCGTAACCGTAGATGCACTGGAAACATTGAAAATCGTTGGTATCGCATATGGTGTTTATGACCATGCGGAAGATCTGCGGGATTGCCGTGTCACACTGGAGAATGGTGAGCGGCCGGCACTGGTTGTTCAGGAAGATGTCAGCATGCATGGAAGTCCCTTTTGGGAAACCGTGCGTACCATTACAGATGACCCGGAACGGATCCGGCAATATGTGGCATTTCGGGAAACGCTAAAAATGTTCCAACAGATAGAACGGGAGCGCGAAGTTGTGCAACGGGATACAGGCCGCAGCAGTCAACAGGGCGCTCCCGCCAAGAGGAAGGATTGCCATGAGCGATAACCATCTGACAATCCTCGTTGTAGAGCCGGGGAAACCGCCATATCCCCGGCAGATCCCAGACACCCTGCAGGCCATGCAGGAGATTGTCGGCGGGGACATCGACGCCACATACCCCTATGAGGATCCCGTGGCGCTTATATTTAACAGCAGCGGCAAGTTTGCCGGCCTGCAGCCAAACCGCCTCCTCCGGCTGGAAAACGGGGATCCGTATGATGTTGTGTGCGGCACCTTTTTCCTCGCCGGCCTCGGCGGGGAAACCTTTGTGTCTTTGACGCCGGAACAGCTTCGAAAATATGAATCCCTGTACAGCCGGGAGATGTTGTTCCCACTCCCCAAAAAGAAAGAGAGAAGGAATGAGCATGAAAGATAAGACCATTCTGACAGCGGAGTCCGTCACAGCGGGCCACCCGGACAAACTGTGCGACACCATAGCGGACACGGTGGTGGACTGCTGTCTGGAACATGACCCCAACGCCCGCGTCGCCTGTGAAGTTCTGGCGACAGCGGGCAAATTCGTGGTGGCCGGCGAGATTACCGCACTGACGATCCCAGATATCCCTTCCATCGTGCGCGACACGGTGCGCCGGGCCGGATACAACTGCAGGAACTTCGACGTGGAGGTCCTCATCCGGCCCCAAAGCCCGGACATCGCAGGGGCAGTACAGCACGGGGAACAGACCGCAGCCGGTGATCAGGGGATCGTGTATGGCTACGCCTGCAGCGAAACGGAAAACCTCCTGCCCCTGCCGGTGGTATTGGCGCACCGCCTGACCGCCCTGCTCACCTGTGCGCGGACGATGGGCAGGATCAGCGGCCTGCGGCCTGACGGAAAGGCGCAGGTGTCTGTGGAGTATGCCTTCGGCGCACCCCGGCGGATCTCCGCTATTGTCCTCTCCTGCCAGCATGCGGAGGATAAGGACCTGCCCCGGCTGCGGGAGGAATTGTTGGAATTTGTCATCCAGCCCGCTCTCCGCATCTTCCCCGCGGATGAAGATACAGAGATCCTCATCAACCCCTCCGGCCGCTTTGTGCAGGGCGGGATCGAGGCGGATACCGGCCTGACCGGCCGCAAGCTGATGGTGGACACCTACGGAGGGCTGGCCCCCCACGGCGGCGGCGCGCTGTCCGGCAAGGATGGGACCAAGGTGGACCGCAGCGGCGCCTACATGGCCCGCTGCATCGCCAAGAATATTGTGGCCGCCGGCCTCGCGGAGAAATGCACAGTCGCTCTGGCCTATGCAATCGGGCGGGCCGATCCGGTGGCCGTCGACGTGGATACCCACCTCACCGGTACATACTCGGACAAACTGCTGGAACAGGCGGTCCGCTGTTTCTTTGACCTCACGCCCGCAGGTATGATCCATACCCTGCAGTTGAACCAGCCGATTTTTGCGGACGCCTGCAACTATGGCCACTTTACCAGGGCAAACCTGCCGTGGGAGCAGACCGGTCAGGCCGGAAAGTTTGCGGAGCTGTGTGCGCAGTTGGATCACGGAGATGGTGGCGGCTGAAATATATAGCATCCTGTTCTTTTGGTAAGGACAGCATCGCCACCATCCTGCTGGCGCTCCGCTACGGGGAACCGCTGGATGAGGCGGTGTACTGCGAAGTTATGTTTGACAGCCATATCTCCGGCGAGGTGCCGGAACACCGGGACTTCATCTATGGCACGGCCATCCCCGCGCTGGAGCGCATGGGCGTAAAGATCCGCATTCTTCGTGGGCTGCAGACCTATGTGGGGCTGTTCACCGGGCGGATCACCCGCGGGCCGAAAAAGGGCCTGCTCCGCTCCTTTCCCATCTGTGGGCGATGCGCCGTCCAGCGGGACTGCAAACTGAAACCGATTTTACGGTACCAGAAAAGCCTCCCGCCGGACACGGTCCAATACATCGGCATCGCCAGGGATGAGCAGGAGCGGCTGCTCCGGCTGGACGGACGCCGTGTTTCCCTGTTGGACAAGTATGGCTATACGGAACAGGACGCAAAGCAGCTCTGCCGGGAGGCGGGGCTGCTTTCTCCTGTCTATGACTTCACCGACAGGGGCGGCTGCTGGTTCTGCCCCAACGCCAGGCGACGGGAACTCCGCCATCTCTATGACCACCACCCGGATCTGTGGGCCAGGATGCTGGAACTGCAGGCCCTGCCGGGAAAGGTCACTGAGAAGTTTAACCGGACCACGACATTTTCGGAAATTGACGCAGGTTTTCGGCGTGAAGATGAACAACTCAGCCTATGGAAAAACGCTGCATAGCGGTGAAGGGAGGTTTCATGCCAAATCATATCACAAATTTGATCTCATTTGGAGATCAGCCGGAGCAGGTCGCCGCTTTCCATCAAATGCTGCGGGATCTGCGCCAGAAGGATGGTGTTTACGGGAGCATCGATTTTAACAAACTCATCCCTATGCCAAAAGCCTTAGACATTGAATCCGGAACCAAGACAACCAACGGCCTTGACGCATATCGCCGGTTTATAACTGGTGACAAAGCCGGCGCGGAAGCTTTCCAAAAAGAACATCCGGAGGAATGGGCGCTTGGGAAACAGGCGTATGAGAATATTCAGCAGTACGGTTCCCCCACCTGGTACGAGTGGTGTAATAAAAATTGGGGAACCAAATGGAATGCGTATTCCTGTGTGGAACTGGGTAAGGATGATGATACCCTGGAGTTCTTTACTGCCTGGAGCAGCGTCCCGACAATTTTGGAGGCCCTTTCGAGAAAGTACCCGGATCAGACTATCTCCTACTGCTGGGCAGACGAGGACATCGGGAGCAATGTGGGAGAGGCTGTATACAAAAACGGAGAAATGATCGATGCAAGCATCCCGGAACCCGGATCCAGAGAGGCGTATGAACTGGCGTCGGATATCATGGGGATCGACCTTGCAGACTTTGACCTCTATCTCTCTGCGGATAAAAGCACCTATGAGTACCATGAGGACCCACCCAAAACAAAACGCACCAAGGATGGGCCGGCGAGATGACATTTTACGAACAGGAACTTCGGAAACTGTTTGCAGACGGCACGGTGATCGGCAGCCCCAAGTTTACAGGCCGGGCCTGTTTGGGAACGCTGGGAAAGGATCTCCGTGCCCGTGTGCAGTTTGTGACATCAGGCCACGCGGACCACTATGACGTCATCAGCGTTACGGTGCTGGACCGCACAGACGGCGTAGTAGATAAGCTCCGCCTCCGGCTGAAGGATATCCTCGGCGTCAAGCAGGTGCCAGGCAACCCCAACTTCCGTAATGGCGTAGCGCCGCATATCTGGGAAGATAGCGGGAAAGCGGAGTGGTACGCCTTCCGCCCATCCGCGGCGGACTATTCCGCCATGCGGCAGGCTGTGAGCGAGTACCTGGGAGTGTTCCGGGATCGTGTGACGGAGCGCCGGCAGGATGGCCCAAGACTCGTCTACATCTGCGCCCCGCTCCGTGGCGAGGTAGAGAAAAATATCGCCTTTGCCAGAGATAGAGCGCGGGAGGTGTTCGTGGAGGGCAACGTGCCCATCTGCCCCCATTTGATGTTTCCGCCCATTGCCGACCCGGAAAACCCGGCACAGGATCAGGCGGCACGGGAGATGGGCCTGCGGTTGGTGGAGTTCTGCCAGCAGGTCAACGTCTACGGCCCCGTCTGGACGGAGGGCATGTGGGCGGAGATCAACCACGCCGAGAGGCTGGGGATCCCTGTCCTGACAGACCAAAAGGAGCTGGGAAAGCCCCCGCGCCGGCGAACCAAGCAAGGGAAGGAGCGATGATGTGATGGTGGACAACATTCCGCCAGAAGAACTGGAGATCGAATTATCAGGCAGGCAGATCGAGCAGTTAGATGCGATTGACAATGCCGTTTACCAAACGATCCTCACCTTCCTCAACAAGACGGAAGATGAATTTCCCTGGGATATGCATTATATAGGCGAAGTAGCGGATGCCATCGAAGGAACACTGCTGGATCTCGGCCAGCGGGTCCACCGGCCTGCAATCATAACGGAAAAAGACGGAACAGTGCATTTGGAAGAATATCAGGAACCTGTACTGCAAACACCCAAAAAGAATAAGAAGAAGGAGAAACCTGCCTATGAGCGATAACCCCCAGTGGGAAATCATCCAAGGCGACGCGCTGAAGGTGCTGTCCGGCTTTGCGCCTGGGACCTTCGACGCGGTGATCACAGACCCGCCCTACGCATCCGGCGGGCGCACCCAGGCGGAAAAGAACAAGTCCACGGCCAAGAAATACTCCAACATGGGCGACCATGCTCCGCCGCCCTTTGACGGGGACGCCAAGGACCAGCGGTCATGGACGCGCTGGGCGGCGGAGTGGCTGTACGACGCCAGAAAAATCTGTAAGCCCGGCGCCCCGGTGTGTATGTTCATCGACTGGCGGCAGCTTCCCGCAGCTACGGACGCCCTCCAGTGGGCTGGCTGGATCTGGCGCGGCACCGCCGTCTGGGACAAGGGCAACAGCCGGCCCCAGAAGGGACGCTTCCGCCAGCAGGCGGAGTACATCGTCTGGGGATCCAACGGGGACATGCCCATCAGCCGGCCTGTGCCCTGCCTGCCCGGCGTGTTCAAGTACGGCAACCCCCAGAACCGCATCCACCTGACGGAAAAGCCCCTGCAACTTATGCGGGACATCGTGAAGATCACCGAGCCGGGCGGACGGATCCTGGACCCCTTTGCCGGCAGCGGCACCACGGTGCTGGCCGCTGTGCTGGAGGGCTACTCCGCCACCGGCATCGAAGTCACGGACGCCTATGCCGCACTGGCCAGAGGCCGGATCCGCCAGGCGCTGGAGGACGTCCAATGACACGCCCTTGCTTTTCAACCGTGGACGGCAAGGACGTCCAATGACACGCCCTGCCATTGAAGGGAGGTCTGCACCATAGCAAAAGAGCAGCAAGCACGATTTTTCAGAAAGGCGGCTTCTGTTGCTGATTTGCAAAACGACACCCCGATCATCAAGACCGCGCCTTTTACGGTGGTGCGGGAGATCATCCTGCCGGAATCCAAATACCGCCGCTTTCAAGCGGACCTGCTGGCCGAGGCCCCTTTCATCGCCGCAAGGACCCAGCTCACCGGGTACAGCGAGAAGTTCGGCCGCTTCCGCTGCCTGCTGGTCACCGCCCGCAGGCGGCAGGACGGCATCCTCGTTGACAGCGAAGGTTACATCTACGCCCGCTATGCGGCGTATGTGCGGGACAAGCGCGAACTGGATCTGGCCGGCGTCCCGCGGGATAACCTGGACTTCAAGGCCCATGAGCGGTGAGCATTTTTCTTTTCCGCAGGAGAGGGAATTGAAATCCACCTACCGCTTGAAAATGGCCGCGCCCTGCGCGGCGAGGCCACCGCCGCCTTCGGCGGCGATGGCGCAAGCATAGCATTTGTATGACAAATGCGCTTGCAGGCGGAATCCCCCTGACCCCAATGCCGCCTGCAGGCGGAAAAAGGAGGTGACGTGTGCAGGAAAAAAGCAAATTTCTCTCCGTGCGGCTGACCGTGGAGGAACGGGAACACCTGGACCGGCTGGCCAGAGAGTCTGGCCTGTCCCTGAGTAACGTCATCCGCTCCTGCATCAACCGCACGGAGATCCGCCAGCGCCAGCCGGCGGAGATCAACGACTTATATCGGGAGATCAACCGAATCGGCGTAAATATCAATCAAATCGCCCGGAGCGTCAACGCCGGCATCGCCACCCGACAAGACGCAAAAGAGGCGCTGTTCCTGCTGCGGCAGGTGTACCTGCTCATGGAAAAGGTTGCGGATCTGTAATGGCGGTTACGAAGATACTCGCCCGAAAGGGGCGGCTGGACGTGGGAGTCCGCTATGTCCTCAATGGGGATAAAACAAACGAGCAGATCCTTACCACCAGCCAGGGCTGCTCCATGGAACACGCCGTCAGCCGTATGATGAAAACCAAGCGGCACTATCGTCAGATGGACGGCGTCCAGTATTATCACATCATCCAGTCCTTCAAGCCCGGCGAGGTCACCCCAGAACTGGCGTTGGAGATTGCGAAGGAGTTTGCCGCAGAGCATCTCTCTGGCTATGAGGCAGTGATTGGGGTGCATGAGGACAAGGAACACATCCATGCCCATACCATATTCAATTCTGTGAATGCGAATACCGGTGAGAAGTACCATAGCAATGCCCGCAGCTACTACAGCCAGATCCGGGCCATCTCAGACCGGCTGTGTCGGGAACACGGCCTCTCTGTTATCATGGAGGGTAAAACAGAAAAAGCGGTTAGTTACATCGAGTGGCTGCGGCAAAGCAAGGGCCAGCCTACTTTCCGGGCCATGCTGGAGGCGGATCTGCGGGAGGCCATAGAGGATGCCAACGATATCGGTCACTTCTTCCTCATCATGGAGCACAAGGGATATGAGATCAAGCATGGGAATCGCCTCGGTTTCCGTCTGCGGGGCCAAGAGCGCTTCATGGTGCCGGGCCGGAAAAATCCGCTGTTCACCGAGGCCGGGATCCGCGCCGCCATCGAAGGGAACCTCGATGCCATCGAAGCCGGCACACGCCCTGCCATCATCTACCGGCCCCGGTATGAGCCGTACCGCAGGCGCCACCCCCAGAAGTACACCGGATTTATGGCCCTGTACGTCCACTACCTCTATCTGCTGGGCAAGGCCGGGCAGCGGCAGTACCCGCCAAAGATGACGCCCCATCTCAGGCGGGAGATCATGAAGTTTGAGAGCTACAAGGAACAATTCGCCTTCCTGCGGGCGCATGGCGTCTCCACGGCAGAGGACCTGCAGGCCGTCCGCGCCCGCGCAGAGGAAACGCTGGCCAGCCTCAACAAGCAGCGCACCATCCTCAACGTGCGGAAGAAGAAACGGCGGGCACTCTACGACGCCCTCTCCGACGCGGAGGCCCTCGCCCCGGCAAAGGACTGCTATGAGTCCGGCATGCCCGGCATGGAGGAACCCTTCGCCCGCTACATGGACGCCGTCTCCGCGCTGGAGCAGTGTGGGATCCATAGGGAGCAGCTCATGGCGGAAAAGGCGGAGTTGTACCGGCAGTTGGCGGACGTCAACCGTGAGATCCGGCAGGCACGGAAGGAGATTTCCCTGTGCGAAACCATTGAACGGAACCGGCCCCAGATGGAACACGACATCCATGTGGCCGAGGCCAAGGCAAAGGAGGTGGAACGAGATGAATATCGGAGGCGGTGAGGCTGCGGACCAGCTGGTCCGCATGCTGCTCTCCGGCGGAGAGGTGGCCGTCCGGCTGGGCGGTTCGGCAGCCAAGAACCTGCTGGCCATGTCGCTGGCCTTAGCAAAAAACCACAAGAAGATCAGCGGCAAGGTCCGCATGGGCAAAATGCTGCAGCAGACACGGGATCTGCGGGTATTCCCCATGACGCAGGAGGAATACCGGGAGTTCAGGCACAAGGCGCGGGAACCGAAATTGCTCTATGCGGCCATCCAAAACTCCAGAGATCCCAATGACCCCCAAAGCATGGTAGATGTTGTCATGCCGGCCACAGAGGTGGAACGGGCCAACTTGGTGTTCCAGAAGATGATGTACCAGCAGCCGGAGGCCCCCCAGAAGGAGCAGCCGGAACGGGAGCGGCAACCGGAGAAGGAACCTGGAACGCCAAAAAAAGATTCCCGGTCGGGACGCGCCTCGCGCGATACCAGCACCAGCTCTCCTATGCACGCCGGGAGCGCGGCGAGGACGACGAGTGATGAGCGGCCCTCCGTTGAGGGCCGCCTGCAGGGCTATCGCGCTCAGTTGGAAGAACAGCGTCAGCGCGCCCCGGCCAGACAGAAAACTAAGACGCGTAAGAAGTCCAGATGATCGGGTGCTGTTCGGGGAAAGTGCTGGACATTCCGTGCCGGTTCGGGTATGGTTGAGTTACAAAAAAGTGGAAGGAGGCCAAATCACATGAAAGCCGTTTACTACTACAGAGGACGCACCGGCAGCGCAGGATTCCTGCTCCCGGAGGATATGGCACTGCTGAAAAGGCTGTTTGCGCACGGGAGCCTGCCGCCCAAAGCGCAGCTGCGAGGGAAACGCTGCTGGCTGTATCTCCGGGTGAACACGAACAATCCGGCAGCAGACGAGATCGGTATCAGCGGACAGGACACTTACCTGCGCCAATTTGCGGAAGAAAACAGCCTGCAGATCGTCGGCGTATACAAAGATTATATGTGCGGATGGGACCTCCGGAGGCCCAGCCTCCGGTTCCTGGCGCGGGAGGCTGCCGAAAAGAAAATGGATTACATCCTGTCCTGTAAACAGGATCGGATCTACCGGGGCCACGACCTGCGGGGCCTCCTGCAGTATGAGGATCACATGCACGCCCTCGGTGTGGACATCCTGTATCCCTTCGAACAGGACTAAGCAAACAGGCATACATCCAATCAGCCTATGGGGCGTACCAATGCGGTGCGCCCCTGTTTTTCACATTTGGAGGTGAATGCCGCTGAATCAACCGGGCAGATCGGGAGGGATCCTCCCGTATCTGTTTCTCTACATTCCCGTGGTCTGGGCCGCGCTCCTGATCGCCCAGTCCCTCGGGGACGGCCTGCCGGAACTGCTGACGAACCTGACCGCAGCCCTGCAGACCCCTTTGAAGATCCGCTGGACGGGACACAGCCTGATGAGCATTCTCGCCTGCACCGGCCTCTATGTCATGGGGATCTGCCTCTACCGCACCACCCAGGGCCGTACCCGCGACGGCGAGGAACACGGCTCCGCCCAGTGGGCGTCCCCCAAACAGGTCAACGCCATGTTCTGTCAAAAGCAGAATAAGCCCCTGACAAAGCATGTCCGCCTGGGGCTGGATACCCACAAGCACCGCCGGTCCCTCAACGTACTGGTCATCGGCGGCAGCGGCGCGGCCAAGACCCGCAGTTATGTCCTGCCTAACATTCTGGAGGCCAACACCAACTATGTGATCACCGATCCCAAAATGGAGGTGCTGACTGCCACCGGCGGCTACCTCAAAAGCCAGGGCTACGATGTGCGGGTGCTGAACCTTGTCAATCTGGAGCAGTCGGACGGATATAACCCTTTCCGTTACATTCGGGACGAGAAGGACGCCCTGCGGCTGGTCAATAACCTCATTCAAGCCACAACACCCAAGAACAGCCATGAGTCGGATCCGTTCTGGACCAAGGCCGAAACGGCGCTGCTGCAGGCCATCATCCTCATGCTGTTTCAGGAGGCGCCGGAGTCCGAGCAGAACTTTTCCATGGTCATGCGGGTGCTGGAATACGCGGAGGTAAAAGAGGACGACGAGGACCACGTCTCGCCGCTGGATCTGCTGTTCAGCGCCATTGAACGGGAGAAGCCGGACAGCGTCGCCGTCCGGCAATATAAGGTCTTTAAGATGGCGGCGGGCAAGACTTCCAAGAGCATCCTTGTGTCGACCGCTGTGCGTCTGGCCCCCTTTAACCTGCCCCAGATCCGGGCCATCACGGACCACGACGATATGGATCTGTACACGCTGGGAGAGAAGAAATGTGCCCTGTACGCTGTTATCCCGGACAATGACAATACCTATAACTTTTTGGTAAGTCTGCTTTATTCCCAGGTGTTCCAGACCCTTTACTACTGTGCAGACCAGATCCACCACGGTCCGCTGCCCCGGCATGTCCACTTCATCCTGGATGAGGCGCCCTCGGTCAATTTGCCGGGGCTGCCCCGCGAACTGGCAACCATGAGGTCCAGAAACATCTCCTGCAGCACCATCATCCAAAACATGGCGCAGATCAAGGAGCAGTTCAAGGACTCCTGGGAAACCATCCCCGGCAACTCGGACACCCTGCTGTACCTCGGCGGCAACGAGTCCAGCACCCACAAGTACATTTCCGAGGCCCTGGGCAAATCCACCATCGATACCAAGACTCATGGGGAAACCAAAGGTAAGTCCGGCTCATGGTCCACCAACATGCAGATCAGCGGCCGGGAGCTGCTGACGCCGGACGAAGTGCGCCGGTTGGACAACCGGTACGCCATTCTGCTCATTCGCGGTGCCGGACCGGTCATGGACCTGAAATACGATTTAATGAAACATCCCGCCGTCCGGCAAACCTCACTGGCTGGCGGGCCACCCTATATTCACCACAGGCAGAACCAAGCACCGGTGATTTCTGGACATGAATTTTTTGCGGCATTTTCCACCGATGACACCAATGAAAACAAGGAGAATGCAGCATGAATCATAAATTCGAAAAGCGGGTCAAGCGCATTTACGCCATGCTTTCCTGCTTTGTGCTGGTCGCGGTCATGACTGTCTGTCCTGCCTTCGCGGCGGACGATCCGCTGGCGGTTGTGACAAATCTGAGCGACTTCATTTTTTCCCTCATCCGGGCCATCGGCCTCATCCTGCTGGGCTTCGGCGTCCTCCAGCTGGGCCTGTCCCTCAAGAGCCACGACCCCTCCCAGCGCGCCAACGGCATGCTCACCATCGCGGGCGGCATTGTTATCACGTTTACCAAGGAGATCCTCACCCTCATCACCGGCTGAGTGGGCAAAGCGGGAGGGCGCATACAGCGTCCTCCCGCTCCCTTCCCACACGGAGGTGATGCACAATGGGAAGTGGAAACTGGATCGTTGACAACCTGAACTCAGCCCTTGCTACCTGGAATGAAAAACTCACCGAGATTTGGACGCTCATCTCCACGTCGCCGGAAGAATTCAAAGGCGGCGGGATCTGGGACGTCATTCTCAACATCCATGACGCGCTGAGAGCCATCGGCTACGCCCTGCTGGTGCTGTTTTTCGTGGCCGGCGTGGTCAAGACCTGCGGCAGCTTTAC